>Ga0256407_10000088_pt1 | contig 226929 bp, 180 predicted proteins | sample RumenRJG_04DNA_FD_193489 | JGI IMG/M metagenome (GOLD analysis project Ga0256407, IMG submission 193489) | Bovine rumen microbial communities from Lethbridge, Alberta, Canada - RJG_04 | ecosystem: Host-associated > Mammals > Digestive system > Stomach > Rumen | place: Canada: Alberta...
GAACAGATTCTCTATATCTATAACTTCGGCAAATCCGGACAAGATATTTCCGGCTTATTCAGTATGCTTGTTTCTTGATTTTTTGTGCATTTTCACGATGCTTTCTTAAATTTGCTCATTTATAGTATTAAACAGTATAAAATCATTTATCTTTTTAATTGCTTGTCGAACTTACGTTAAAATTTACCTGCTATATAGCCGAATATCCGTAACTCCTTAATTTTTATTTTTCAGAATAAATTTTAAGGAGCATTTTTAAGGTGGGGACAACCCTTTAACTCTCCGTAAAAATCCAAAATTTTCATATGAAAATTTTGCTCTGAAACTATCTGATTTCCAACCGCTCAGTCAGAAAATTTTTGTCCACTCTTTTTAAAAATTAAGGCTTTATTTCAAATACAGCCGTATTTCCTTAAGCGTCAGTTTTTCATTTTCTCCATGAGCTTCAAGGATAAATACGGCACTGCTTGTTTTTTCTTTATCAAACAGTGGCATAAAATAACCGGAATAAATTTCTTCAAAGACGAGTTCACAACTATTCATCATTTTTCTACTCATAAAACAACTATGGCAGAATTCTTCAAGAGAAGCAATCATAGCAATAAAATCTTTGCCGTCTTTGTCAGTTGACCAGTTCCAGATGGTTATTCTGAGTACGAATGCACGGGTAAGTTCTTTCTGAGGAGCATTGAAAATCATTTCAGGTGTTCCCTGTTCGTAAATTTCTCCCTTATCCATATACAGTACACGTGTGGAAATATCTTTTGCCAGTCGCATTTCATGTGTCACTATAAGCATAGTCATTCCGTCTTCTGCAAGATGACGGATAACATTTTTGACTTCTGTTACCATAGTGGGGTCAAGGGCACTTGTCGGTTCATCAAAAAGCATCATCTGTGGTTTCATAGCGAGTGCTCTGGCAATAGCGGCTCTCTGTTTCTGACCGCCTGAAAGTTCATTCGGCATATTATAGGCTTTCTCTTCCAGTCCTACCCGCCGAAGTTGTAAAAGTGCTTCAGTCCGTGCTTCCTCATGTGTTTTTCCGAGAAGGTCTGTTTGTGGCATAATGATATTTTCGATTATACTTTTGTGTTCAAAAAGATTGAAAGACTGAAATACCATACCTACCTTTTTTCGTACAGCGGTAAGGTCAGTTCCTTCCTGACACACATCTTCGCCGTCAATAATGACAGAACCCGAAGAGGGTGTTTCAAGACGGTTTATGCAACGCAGCAAAGTAGATTTTCCTGTACCTGACGGACCAATTATGCTTATGACTTCACCCCGTTCGACCGTCAGATTGATGTTTTTCAAAGGTACTACACCATTATATTCCTTGCAAAGATTTTTTATTTCCAGAAGACTCATTGTTCGGCAACCTCCTTTACCTTTCTTTTTTCAAGCAGTTTATTTCCCTTGTTATACCAGTTTCCAAGTTTTTAAAGAACTAATGAGTGTATGAGTGGGATAAAACAAAAGAAAAAGTATTTTTTGTAGGTGTGTTGCAGGTATCGAAAGCGTTCAAAAATAATTCATGCCAAATAGTCATGCCAATAACAAAACGGGATTGCTGAGGACTGCTGTTGGCTAATGTGATAAATGTATTGTCATAGAAAGGCAACAAGGTCATAAAAGCATATAAAACCGTCAGAAGATTTGTCAGTCGTTCAATATCCGTTCTGCTTCTGAGCATATACATTCCCAAAGACCAGAACTTTTTCTGTTCGTAATAAGCCACTTCAATATGCCAACGCATAGCGTAAACAGTCAGCGGAAGAAATTGTATGTCTGTTTTTGCAAAAAGAGAAGCTTTGCCCGGTTGAGAGGAATGGAAATCAAATTTCATCTGATGTGGAGCTTTTGTACAGATAAAAAGTCTTTGATTGCCATTTGAGGTTTTGGTAATGATGGCGTAAACGGGATTTTTCCAAAAAGATTTGTAATAACCTGACGGCAGCCAACAGAATAATCCGTATCACCCACAGATGAAAATTCAAAATCATCAGAAGAGAGTTTTCTTCCTCTTACTTTTGGTCTGCCTTTTTTGCCGGTTTTAGCAGGCGGAAGTTCATACAAAGCGGTATCGTGTCTGACATTGCTTATCAAGGCAAGATTGTCATACTTTTTCGGCAGTTGTGTTATTTCAGCTTTCGGATACCAACTGTCGCAACACAGGCATACATTTCTTTTATTTCCGATAACTTCCATGACTTCTGTTACCATATTAGCCGCCATAGCCAGTTTAGTTTCTTCTTTTGTCCACATTCTGTAACCAACCGGAAAAGACAAATACCGTATCATACCTTTATCAGATACAGGAATAGACAGCATAATGCTGACAAAGCAATGACCATACAGATAATTGGAACCGTTATGTTTGGCATGGTCGAACAATTTTTCACGATTTTCAAAATGTTCACCGTACTTTTCCACCATTGTATCGTCTATGGACAGTATGATGAGATGTTCAGAAAGATTCTTGGGAATGACAGATAATGCTATCCTGACCATATTCTTCATCCATTGCAGCAGGTTTGTTTTGCTTTCGTTGAGTGTGAAATAATACGATTTAAGTTTGTTGTCTGATACAGGTTCGATGAAATGTTCAAAATTATAGTTGACACTTTGGAAACCATTCAGACACAACACAGACACCAGCATATCAAATAAATGTTCCTTTGTATGTCTGCTTTCTTCTGAAAATATTTCAAAGAATGCTTTTTTTAGCCTGCCTATAATATTTGTATGGGTGTACAATGCTTTCATGTAAATTACTCCCTTCAGGTCTCAAAAGGTTGGTTTGGTTACTTACTATTTTACACCTTTTGGAGAGTAATTCATTTTTTTATTTCTTTAAAACTTGGAAACTGGTGTACACAAAATTAAAGCGAATAAATAATGGTTAAAGGATTGATACATCAAAAAATATTCGGGCTTTTTCAGTGAAATTCATTTGAAAAAGCTCTTTTTTTATAAAATATTTAAAAAGTGACATTTGAGAAAAATTTTCAGACAACAGCATCAGGCTGTTTAAGAGCGGATATAGCCCCACAGATTGTTCTTTCCATAGTTTCTTTTCCGTATCTGTCAACCTGAGATTTATCCCTGTCGCCGTGTGTAAGACAGCCTGCACCGCCTATACAACCGCCCTCACACGCCATACCTTCGATAAAGTTTGCATTCAGTCTGTTCAGTTTTTTCTTAGTCAGAGCAGCCTTGCACTGTTCGATACCGTCACACGAACAGGTTTCAAGTTTAAAACCGTCCAAGCCCCGTTCTTTAAGAGCCTGTGAAACGGCATCTGCAAGACCGCCGCTGCGTGCAAATATTCTTCCGAAGTAAGAGGCATTGTCAAGAATATCCTCATCAAGCTTTGTAATATCAATATCACGGCTGTCGAACAAAGCCTGAAGTTCTTCAAAAGTAATTACAGCATCAACATACGGCTTTACACTTTCAAGTCTGATTTCAGCTTTTTTTGCCGTACACGGCCCTATAAATACGACCTTTGCATTTTCATCGTTATCTTTTATATATTTTGAAATTGCAGTCATAGGAGAAGGATTATGTGAAATATGCTGTATCAGTTCGGGAAAGGATTTTTTTATGTAGGCGACAAATGCCGGACAGCATGAGCTGGTAAGAAATCCTTTTTCGGCAAGCTCCCCTGCTTCCTCATAGGCGACCATATCCGCACCGAGTGCAGCCTCAACAACGGTATGAAATCCGAGCTTTTTCAGTCCGCTTATTACCTGTCCCAGCTTTGCATACTTGAACTGACTTGCAACAGACGGAGCGACTACCGCATATGCTTTACAGCTTTCTTCTCTTTCAAAGGCAAGCAGAATATCAATAACACTGAGAATGTAAGATTTATCCATAATTGCACCGAAAGGGCATTGATAGACGCACGCACCGCAAGCAATACATTTTTCGTTGTCTATACTTGCAGAATGTTCCTCGTTTATAGAGATTGCTTTTATTTTACAGGCATTCTGACAAGGACGGCGGCGGTTCACTATAGCGGAATACGGACAAACTCTTGAGCATTGTCCGCATTCCACGCATTTGCTTTTGTCGATATGGGCGACGTGGTTATGGTCAAATGAGATAGCTCCTCTGGGGCAGACATCTTCGCAGCGGTGAGCAAGACAGCCTCGGCAGGAGTCGGTTACTTCATATCCCGCAGCAGGACATTCGTCACAGGCAATTTCAATAACTTCGATTATATTCGGGTTTTCCCTGTTGCCGCCCATCGCAAGTTTTACACGCTCTGCAACGATTGCTCTTTCTTTATAGACGCAGCAACGCATTGTCGGTATTTTTCCAGGTACGATAATCTTAGGAATATCGAGTATATTTTCCGTAAGGGTATTGCTCCACGCCTGTTTTGCCACTTCACGCAGAACTTTATATTTAAGGTGCTGCACCTTTGTATCAAACTTTCTGAGTTCTTTCATATTTCAATCTCCTTGTTTAAGGGTTTCACCCTTAAAAATCATGACCAAAGGCTCTGCCTTTGGAAACCGCAAGCCTTTGAAAAGGTTTGACCTAAACTTTATGGTGTCAAAGACAGAATTGTTTTATTTTTATAAATTTCATTATAAATTATAACATATATGATATTGAAATTACAGTCTGAAAAAGGACTTTTTATTTTATGCAAATATATTTTCTTTAAGTACAAAAACTCCTCCCTTTACGTAAGAGAGGAGCTTTTGTAATTTTATTCGGAGTAATTCTTTACTTCTATGCTCTTTATTGTTACATCTTCAACAGGCTTGTTATATTCGTCTGTTTCTACAGCTGCAATTTTATCTACAATATCCATACCTTCGTATACCTGAGCAAATACAGTATGTCCCTTGTCGCAGGCATTGAAAGCTCCGTCAAGGTTGGGATTGCCGCCGTTTTCTTCGTAAAGCTTCTTTACCTCATCGCTTATCAAATCAGTATCAAGCAGGAATGAACCTCTCTGGGCTATAAACATTTCGTATTCTTCTCCACCTATTGCGTAATACTGGCACAGACCAGGATAGCTTAATTTCCAGTACTGTTCATAATATTCCCAACCCTTAAGACCATCTCTCTCCTGATTGAAAACATCTTTATCTGCCTGATTTATAAAGAACTGACTTCCGTTTGTATCCTGACCTGAATTTGCCATAGATACCGAACCTCTTATATTGAACAGGTGGTCGCTGAATTCGTCCTCGAAGCTGTCGCCGTATATACTCTCTCCGCCTGTACCGTTGCCCAGAGGGTCGCCGCCCTGTATCATAAAGTCATCAATAACTCTGTGGAAAAGAAGATTGTCATAATAACCGTCTTTTGCGTGGGTTATAAAGTTTTCAACGGTTTTGGGTGCGGCTTCAGGAAAAAATCTCAGGCTTATATCGCCCATAGATGTGTGCATTATAGCAACCTGTTCGCCTGCGGACGGCTTGTCCAGCTGATAGCCAACCTTGTTTTTAGTATCCTTGTATACCTTTGCATCTTTTTTAGTAGTTTTTTCAACGTCTATCGGAGGATAGCTTGCTGCTTCAGTTGTTTTCTCCGATGATGTATCCGAGCTTTGTGAACTGCTGCCCGTTGTATTTTTTCCGCAGCCTGCTGCACCAAATGCAACCGATCCGACAGTAACAATACATAATGCCGATAATATCATCTTTTTCAAATTACTGTTCATTTCAGATAAATCCTCTCTTTAAAAATTACTGTAACAGTTTAATTTTATTATAAAACATCTGTTTTTGCAATACACTTTCAGTATTTTTAAATTATAGTTTACAAAATAACAGTATTCCTCACATAGCATAAAAAATATGACATAAGCATATAATTCTCTAGCTGTAATATTTTAGGAGGAAAGAAAATGGTAGAATTTTATCCTGAGGGAATACTTATAGATAAAGCTGAAAATGCAAAATTCTTCAAATCGCTTGCCACTCTCAATGAGGCTTTATATGACGAGAAGATATTGGAAGCAAGGGCAGTAATATGTGATTCCGAACATAATCTTATAGTGGATATGGGCTGCATAAAAGGTATTATTCCCAGAGAGGAGGGAGCTTTAGGCATAAAAGAGGGTAAGGTAAGGGATATAGCGGTAATTTCCAGAGTAAATCGCCCTGTATGCTTTGTCATAACAGATTTTATCCGCAGTGAAAACGGCGAAACAGTAGCAGTACTTTCAAGAAGCAAGGCTCAGAAAAAATGTATGGAAAGCTATATAAGTACCCTCAAATGCGGCGATGTGATAGATACACGCATTACTCATCTTGAACCTTTCGGTGCTTTTTCCGATATAGGCTGCGGAATAGTTTCTCTTATTCCCATAGATACCATATCTGTTTCACGAATAGAACACCCTTCCGAAAGGTTTTCTGTAGGAATGGATATAAAGGCTGTCGTAAAGGGAATTGAGAATGACAGAATAAGCCTTACTCACAAGGAGCTGCTCGGAACGTGGGAGGAAAATGCAGGAAAATTCCGTGCAGGGGAAACTGTTGCAGGTATTGTACGCTCTGTAGAGGATTACGGCATTTTTGTTGAGCTTACTCCCAATCTTGCAGGACTTGCCGAAATGAAGGAAGGCGTTTCGCCAGGCACTCAGGCAAGCGTCTATATTAAAAATATAATCCCTGAAAAAATGAAAATCAAACTTATAATAATTGATACTTTTGAAAGCAGTCTTAAACCCTCACGCCCGAAATATTTCTTTGACGGCAGACATATGGACAGCTTTCTTTATTCGCCGACATACTGCGATAAGACTGTAGAAACCGTTTTTACGCAGCTATGACGGCTCGCTGCCGATTTTTTTGTAAAAAATCGGCATTTTGTTTAAGCAGCAATATCTGCTGCTTAAACAAAACGGGAAATTTTTCGCAGAAAAATTTCCCAGGCGAGCCGTCATACTTGAAAAACGCTCTCAGCCACGGTATAATAAAGTCAATACTTTACTATGAGGAGAGAGCCTTTATGGAAATTATGCTTGCAATATGTATTGTTCTTCTAGCCGCTTTAATCGTAATAGGTATTATGATACTTTCGGCTCAGCGGCGTATTGAAAATCAGAAAAATTCAGCCGATAACTCCGAAAAAATCATTTCGGCAATAGAAGGTCAGCGTGAATACATAAACGACAAAAACAGGGAAAACCGTGTCGAAATAAATACGGTAATAAGTAATCTGTTTTATAATATGTCCGATACGCTTTCAGGTTCTCAGAGCAATATGCTGCAAAGCAGTAACGCAAGACTTGAAGCAGTAGACAAAAGACTTGACAGCCTTTCAAAATCCAATGAGGAAAAACTCGAAAATATAAGAAATACTGTTGAAAAGCGTCTTGAATACATACAGACCGATAATAATAACCGCCTTTCGGATATAGAAAAAAAACTCGAAAGCTTTTCTGCTAAAAACGAAATCCATATGACCAATATCAGGGAAACTGTGGAAAAACGTCTTGACGCAATACAGGATGACAACAATCAGAAGCTTGAAAAAATGCGTGAGGTCGTAGACGAAAAGCTTCAGAAAACTCTTGACGAAAAAATGACACGCTCATTCTCTCTCGTAACCGAAAGACTTGAACAGGTATACAAGGGGCTTGGTGAAATGCAAAGTCTTGCCGTAGGTGTGGGCGACCTTAAAAAAGTTCTGTCAAACGTAAAGACAAGAGGTATACTCGGAGAAATTCAGCTCGGAGCTATACTCAAGGAAATTCTTTCCCCCGAACAGTATGACGAAAACGTTGTGACAAAGAAAGGCAGCCGAAATCCCGTTGAATTTGCAGTAAAGCTTCCCAACGATAACAACTCATTTGTATATCTTCCCATTGATTCCAAATTTCCTGCCGATACATACCAGAACCTTCTTGACGCACAGGAAAACGGTACAAAAGATGATATAGCAGCCGCTTCAAAACAGCTTATCAGCACTATAAAAAGTGAAGCAAAGGATATACACGACAAATATATATCCCCTCCGGATACTACCGATTTCGGCATTATGTTCCTGCCTTGTGAGGGTCTTTATGCCGAAGCTGTAAACCGAGGTCTTGTAGAAGAACTTCAGAAAGTATACAAAATAAATATTGCAGGGCCAAGCACTATGGCGGCATTACTCAACAGTCTGCAAATGGGCTTCAAGACACTTGCCGTTCAGAAAAGAAGCGTTGAGGTCTGGGAGGTTCTCAGCTCCGTTAAATCAGAGTTCGATACCTTCGGAGATGTTCTTGACAAAACACAGCAGCGTCTTGACCAGGCTAACAAGGAACTGGACAAGCTTGTCGGAGTCCGTACAAGACAGATACAGAAAAAGCTTGCCAAAATATCAGCTCCTGATGAGCCTGTAAAGCTCATTCAGGAATAAATTTCTGCCTTTGAAAATCAGTATATTAATTTTAATCACAACAATTTACTGTCAATAAAATCAAAATAGGGCTTGCGGTTTATTATGCTGTCATTATTGTTTATGTACCATTCAAATTCTTCTTTCATACCTCTTTCCAACGGCACTGTATCGGACATAAGTTCATTCTGTTTTGAAACATCTAAAACATATTCATAATCGTAAAAGCAGAAATAATTTCTCTGAGGTATGCTCTTATCCACACTCACAAATGCCGATTCTTTGCCGACAATTCTGTAACATAGCTCTGCCCATTCCCTCACCGTGACAGTATCACCGTTTCCTACATTGAAAACGTGATTATCAGGTTGCTTTTCAATCAGAATTTCCATAAAGCGGCATAAATCATATACATTGAAAAACTGAAGCTTCATTTCTCCGTTCTGCGGCAGATAAAATTTCCTGTCCTGCAACGCACAGTCGAATACAAATGCCGAACGGTATAAGTTCTCGTATATTCCGTAAAAATACGGCGGTCTGAGAATGTAGGCTGACGGAACATTATCAGCCAAATACCGTTCAGCTTTAAGCTTGTTCTTTCCGTAATCTCCCCATACAGAATTATATCCGCACTCCTGTTCTTCTGTAAACGGCTGCATATTCGTTTCAGGATATACCGCACTTGAGCTTATAAAAATATAATCATCAAAGCTTATTCCCGATAAAACAAGCTTTTCTATATGCTCTCTTGTGTAAGCCGTAATATCAAGTACAACGTCAAAGTGTAAATCTTTAAGTCTGTTTTCAAGCTGCATTCTGTCCGCTTTTATTAATTCTGCTCCTGCAACCTGCGGTCTGCTTCCCCTGTTAATTACCGTTACGCTGTGACCTTTCCTTATAAAGTATTCCGCAGTATACCTGCTTACAAATGTTGTTCCTCCTGTAATTAAAATTTTCATTGTGCTGCTTCCCTTCAACTCAATTCTCTGAATTTTACCTAAACTTTATGGTTTCTTTACTATGGTATGGAGTTAATCCAGAAAATCCTTGAGCTTCTTGCTTCTGCTGGGGTGACGCAGCTTTCTGAGTGCTTTTGCTTCTATCTGTCTTATACGCTCACGGGTTACATTGAACTCCTTGCCTACTTCTTCAAGTGTTCTTGAGCGTCCGTCAGTAAGTCCGAACCTTAATATAAGTACCTTCTTTTCTCTGGGTGTGAGAGTATCGAGAACATCTCCGAGCTGTTCTTTAAGCAGTGTATGTGAAGCTACATCGGCAGGGGCAGGCGTGTCATCGTCAGAAATGAAATCTCCGAGATGGCTGTCTTCCTCCTCACCTATAGGTGTTTCAAGCGATACGGGTTCCTGGGCAACCCTCATAATTTCACGTACCTTATCTACAGGCATATCTATTTCTTCCGCAATTTCTTCCGCCGTTGGTTCGTGACCATTAGTATGCAGAAGCTGACTTGATACCTTTTTGACCTTGTTTATTGTTTCCACCATATGAACAGGTATTCTGATAGTTCTTGCCTGGTCTGCTATTGCACGTGTTATAGCCTGTCTTATCCACCACGTTGCATAGGTTGAAAATTTAAATCCCTTTGTATGGTCGAACTTTTCAACGGCTTTTATAAGTCCGAGATTTCCCTCCTGAATGAGGTCTAGGAACTGCATACCTCTTCCGAGGTATCTTTTGGCTATGCTTACTACAAGACGCAGATTTGCTTCGGAAAGTCTTTTTTTAGCGGCGACATCTCCGTTTTTGGTTCTTATGGCAAGCTCTATTTCTTCCTGTGACGACAGCAGCGGAACACGACCTATTTCTTTAAGATATACCTTTACAGGGTCATCTATTGCTATGTTGTCGGGAACGGGATTGTCCAGATCATCATTATGTTCGGATTCGGCTTTTTCAATTTTGCTTATGTCAAGGTCGGAAATTTCCTGCATATCATCTACAAGGTCTTCTACTATTGTTATGCCTTCCTTTTCGAGCTGGTCATAAAGACGTTCAAGCTGGTCAGGCTCAAAGTCTATCTCACCCATTATATCGAAAATTTCCTTTGTGGTAAGTTTTCCCTTAGTCTTGCCCTGTTCAAGAATTTCTCTTATTACTGTTCTTTTATCGGGTTTTGATACTGTCATAATTTCCATTCCTTTCTTTTCAGTTCCTTATCCTTTTTATGTAAAGATAATCTCAGACTTTCTGAGATTACTGCTTACAGGCTTTATATTATTTTTTGTTTCTGCTGATTTTAAGGAAATAGTCCTTGTATTCGTCCTCTGTCATTTCGTTGGGATTTTTGGTAAGAAGTCTTTCGTGTTCGGCTTTGAGCGTGCTTATACATTTGTCCAGAGCTTCCCTGTGAAATGTTTCACAACGGGCGGTTGACACATAGGCTGTTATATAGCTCAGCTCCTCCTCAGAAAAATCCTGAGATATGGCGGTAAGGTTTATATCCGAGCCTCCCATAATCTTTTGGGAAATGAGCTTGTATACCTTTCGGTTGAAGTCGGTGGCAAGCTCCTGCGGAGAAATGCGGCTGTTTATATACTGACACATATCGGGATTGCTTATCATAAATGCTATGAGATATTCTTCGGCACGTGCGGATTTTAAATTCATAGCTTTCTGAGGGTTTATTTTGTCGTGCCTTGCCGACAAATCGTCCCTTATTCCACGGAAATCCTTTTTCGCCTGCTGTCGGGTGAAGGATTTTATGCTTTTCGATACCTGCTGTTCTATTGCAGACTTCTGAACATTTAGTTTTTCACTTAATTCGGATATATATACGTCACGTTCTATCGGATTCGACAATTCCGCTATTACAGCGGAGGCGGCGGTGATGTAGTCAATTTTTCCCTGCGTATGTGATACATTGTAATTATCCCTGAGCTTGTCCAGTCTGTACTCAATATCGCCCGCACTTTTATCGAGAAGTACCTTGAATACTGCCGCTCCCTTGTCGCCGTGGGATTTCATAAACTCATCGGGGTCTTTTGCTCCGGGAACGGTTACAATTCTTATTTTAAGTCCTGCATTCCTCAGAAGCGATATTGCACGTTCCGAGGCTTTCCGACCTGCTTCATCGGAGTCATAGCATATTATAACTTCGTCGGCATATCGTTTCATAAGCTCCGCCTGCTGCTGTGTAAGAGATGTTCCCAGAGTAGCAACAGTATTTTTAAAGCCTGCCTGATGCAGTGCTATAACGTCCATATAGCCCTCTGCGAGTATAAGCTGACGGGTATTTACATTTTTTGCCATATTCAGGGCGAAAAGCTGACGGCTTTTTGAAAATACGGGAGTATCCGAGGTATTGAGATATTTCGGCTTTCCGTCACCCATAGTTCTTCCGCCGAAGGCTGTTACATTTCCACGCAAATCTATTATCGGAAACATAACCCTGTCGAAAAACCGTGAAACGGTGTAGCCGTTTCTTGAAGATACTGCTATGTTTGACTGTATCAGGTCACTGTCACTGAACCCCTTTTCGTGAAGATGGTTTATCAGTTCAAATGAATTTGGTGCATAACCAAGTCCGAAATGTCTTATTGTCTTGTCGCTCAGACCTCTGTTTCTGAGATATGCAAGAGCTTCCGCACCCTGCGGTGAAACAAGCATACTGTGAAAAAATCTTGCACTTTCCCTGTTTATTTCGTAAATAGTCTTTTTCAGCTTAGCCAGACTGTCGTCATATGTATCCTGCGGCATATTCATTCCTGCACGCTGTGCAAGAAGCTTTACTGCGTCTGTATAGTCGAGGTTCTCTATTTTTTTTATGAATGTTATTACCTCTCCGCCGCTTCCGCACCCGAAACAGTAAAACGACTGCGTATCCGGATAAACATAGAATGACGGTGTTTTCTCATTGTGAAACGGACATCTTCCCGAATAAAGCCGTCCTGCCCTTTTCAGGCTGACATATGACGATACAACGTCCGTTATTTCGTTTTTATCTTTCAGCTCCTGCAAAAATTCATCGGGAAATGCCATACTTTATCACCTCTTGTCCGCACCGCTCATTCCTTGATAATTAAATATACGAAAAAAATATCAAAAACCCTTTATTTTTCAAAAAAATTTCTGCAAAAGATTATTTCGTTTTGTGGTCAATCTTGTTTTTCACGGCATAGCTTTCTGCGTATGAACCCTTTGAACAGCGGATTGTAAGGCTCAGGCAGTCCATAAAGGCATTCTCTCCTATATAATTTACACTGGCGGGAACGGAAATGCTTTTCAGGTTTCTGCAGTACCCGAAAGCTCTTTCTCCTAAAGAAGATGTCACAACGTCAGGCAGCTCAACTTCTGTCAGGTTCAGACAGCCGTCAAGGGCATATTTACCGATTGATTCAGGCTGTCGGGAAAATAGATATGACCCCGTTCTTCGCAGTTAAGAAAGGTATTATCGCTTACAGTCTCCACAACGTCAGGTATGGTGAATGAGCCTAAGCGACGGCAATACTGAAATGCTCCCTTTCCTGTAGATCTTACACCGCTTTCGGGCAGAGATATGGCACGCACGGTACATCTTTCAAATGCACTGTCGCCTATAAACTCAAGGCTGCTACAGTTGTTCATAGAAATAATGTCGAAATAACAGCCGTAAAAAGCGTTTGCTTCTATTCCCGCTATACCGTCCTGTACAATGAGTGTTTTATCAGTGGTCTTGTCTTTCAGAACCTGTTTAGTATCTATTTAAAAGTAAACGAATAAAAGCCAAAGTAACCATCTGAAAAGAAGTATGCAGTTTTCGCTCACAGTTTTTCCAGAGTCTGCGGCATTTATCCAGCCATGCAAAAGACCTTTCTACAATCCAACGTTTCGGAAGAACAACAAAAGTATTAAGTTCATTACGCTTGACGATTTCTACTTCTGCACGGCAAAGTTCATTGACAGCATCAGAGAAATTTTTACCTGTATAACCGACATCTGCCATAACTTTTATCAGACTTTTTAAATTTTCTGTTACATCGGAATAATATTCAATCATCCAGGTTGCTACTTTGCGGTCAGTTACATCGGCAGGTGTCAGCATAATCATATGTGGAAGCCCGAGAATATCAACACCTATATGGATTTTTATCCCTGATTTTTTTTTGCTGCATCATACCCTGTGCTTTCGGCTGTATCAGCGTTCTGTGTGGTTTTGGAATCAGTAATCAGCATGTTTGTATTTGTTTCTCTTCCCTGTTTTTCTCTTTCTGCTTCAGCCAGTTTACGCAGCACCCTGTCAAGAAGACTTATTCCATTATCATCTTCTTTTGACCAAATATCATAATGATATCGTACATTTTCCCATTTTGGAAAATCATGCGGTATGGCTCTCCATGAACAGCCTTCTTTTATCAGATACAATACTGCACAGAATATATCGTACAGATCGTATTTGCGTGGATGAGTACTTTTGGTTGCCTGTTCTAAATCTTTTCTTACCATTTCAAATTGTTTTTTTGTTATATCGCTTGGATAACTTTTTCTCATTCTTTATTCTTCTTTCGTTTTTGCTTTTATTTTACCATATTATATCCCCTTTAGTAAATATGCTAAACAGGTTATTAAAGAAAAATGCCGTAAAAACGGCATTTTTCAGTGTTTTTTTACTTTTCGGAAGCAGCATTCAAATCTGTACCGTCTGTTCCCTCTGCAGAAACTGCGGAAGGTATATCTGCAACATTTTCGGAAACCGCTGCGGCTGCCTTAACTCTCTTTCTGCGTCTTACCGAACTTATAATCATATAAAATACCAGAGTAACGGAAACTGCAACAAACACTATACCAAATATAAGAAACAATACGGAAAAATTGCTGTCCTCTTTTGAATCATTATCCTTTATAAAACTGAAATCGCCTGTTCCATTCAGACTCCTGTTGTCAAAATTAAGGCTTATATCCTGCCAGTCCTTTGCACTGAGCGTCTGTGCCGATGTGCTGCCGTTGCTGTTATACATATCCACAACCTTATCTGGCGATACCGTCGCATACTGATAATCCGTTGCCTTTTCAAACTCCTCAAAGGTCATTCCCGGATTGTACGTATCGTTGATGGCACTCTGAAACTCAACATCATTCAAATCATAATTTATTATATTTCCGCCATACAGACTGTTATAATAATCCGCATCATAGTTAATCTGCGAACCCTGAGTATTGTCACCCTGCTGATTATTACCGTCATCGGGATTCTGCTGAACGTCAGGATTATAAGGCTCAATAACCTGAGGTTCAGCAGGCTGTACAGGCTCTATGGGCTGAACAGGCTCTACAGGCTGAACAGGCTCTACAGGTTCTACAGGCTCTACAGGTTCTACAGGCTGAACAGGCTCTACAGGGTCGGCAGGCTGAACAACAGGGTCTGCCGCTGAACCTGTTGTTCCTGTGTCGGGGTCAGCATAAACCGTAATCGTCATAGATGTGCTTGCCATAAGCAAAGCAATAAGAACGGATAAAATCTTTCTTTTTACGTTTTTCATAAATTACTCCTCCGAAACATCTTGCAACATAATATACAAAGTTATGATACCATAGAAAAATGCTGATTTCAATAAATAAAAATGAATTTTTTAATATTAACAAAAAAACAACAGACAGCAGTTTTATGTGCTGTCTGTTGCATAAGTCAGAAACCTGTTATTTACTTGGCAGACTGAGTAACGTTGAATTTATCTCCGTTCCAGCCTGTTGCCTTTACATAATTCTTGGACGTTGAATAGGTAAGGTCAGGTGACTGATTCCACTTGTTGTTCCAGTTGTTTTCCGTGGTTGAGCCGTTCATTCTTACTACAATGAACTTGGTATAACCTGACGGCAAAGCTGCCTGATACAAGCTTCCCGAACCTGTCATATTAATCCACTTAGCGTCTGAACTTCCTGACTTCCAAGTATATATAGTCCATCTTTCGCTGCCTGTAGCAATAGCCGAAGGATTGAAGTATACTATATCTTCTGCTATTGTGGGAGGTTCTGTAGGAGGGTCTGTAGGCGGAGTTGTGGGCGGCTCTGTGGGAGGTGTTGTCGGGGTTGTCGGATTTGTCGGAGGCTCTGTGGGAGGTGTTGTCGGGGTTGTCGGATTTGTCGGAGGCTCTGTGGGAGGTGTTGTCGGAGTTGTCGGATTTGTCGGAGGCGTTGTCGGGGTTGTCGGATTTGTCGGGTCTTGAACCGTTACTGTTTTTCCAACGTTATAGCTGTCCGTATATCCTACAAGGTATCTCATAACAATAACTACATCAGCCATAGTTACCTTATTATCCTTATTTACATCTGCCGCAAGCATATTCTCACTTGCAATAGAAACACTGCCGATTATATCTCTCATCATTACAACGCAGTCACTTGTAGTTACCGTTCCGCTGCCGTCAGCATCACCTATTACATATGATTTTTCGGGTGTTGTCGGGGTTGTCGGGGTTGTCGGGGGTTCTGTGGGAGGTGTTGTCGGGGTTGTCGGGGGTTCTGTGGGAGGTGTTGTCGGGGTTGTCGGGGGTTCTGTGGGAGGTGTTGTCGGAGTTGTCGGGGGTTCTGTGGGAGGTGTTGTCGGGGTTGTCGGAGGGTCTGTAGGTGTAACCGTACTCTCGCTGTACTCTACCCAGACATGATTTTCCTTGAACAGATGCGATGCACCGTTTGTAGGAAGTCCCGGTTCTCCGTCTGCGGGATACCTCTTTGAAGCACTTCCCGAACCGTCTGACCACATTACATATGAACTTTCAAAGCCTGCAGGCAGTTCAAAGTAGTAATATCCTGATTTTGCTGATTTGCTCGTAATTTTTGTACCGGGCCAATTAGCAATTCTTGTATCTTTATCAACATAAACATACGCATATACATTTGACCAGTTATATGAGGAATTATCAAAATAGATAACCGTACCCTGATTTGTTTTAAAGAACGTATACTCTTTTGAAAGAGTTGTTCCGTCCGAAGCTTTACCTGATACAGTAACAACCTGAGATGTTTCGTATGCTTTGCCTGAACCGAGGGTAATCTGAGTTCCGTTTGTAAACGCAACAGGTGCAGAACCGTCAACAGAATACTTTGCATCTGTTACTTCTACGCAGTTAAGTGTAACTTTCAGTGTATCTGCCTTGTAGGTGTAAGTGCCGTTGGGTGTACCGGGAGTTACAGATACTCCTGTCATATCAGGTGCATTATAAACAACTGCTATACCTTTGCTTCCTATCGAGCCGCTTATTTTGCCGCCTGATACGGTGAATGTATTTCCTGAAATCTGGTCTTTGTAAGTACCGCTCTTCATTGTATGTGCGGTAACGCTTACAGACTGAGATGTTCCGTTTACATTTACAAGTACAACGCCGTCTGTGCCTCTTTCGTTGTAAGCAATCGAACCGCTTGAAGCGAGATACTCACTCTGACCTGCATAATAGTTATGGAATTTGTTTACCTCAACAACTTCCTTGTTGAAACAAGATGTAGAACCTACTGAACCTATTGCTCCCTGACCGTAACCTACGGGACGGGCAAAATACAGAGCCGTTGCCTTGTTTCTTGATGCAACCAATGCCCATGTCTTATTTATATCAGATGTACTTACAGATGTACTTTCTTTTGCAGAGCCTGCATAAGTATCGTGTGACTCAGGCCAGAGAACAAGCTTGCTCGCAGAAGTACCTTTATCATAGTTTGACCTTGCTGCACCGCCTGCATTATGACCTGTAACCTTATTTCTTATGTCACGGCTTGTTGAATCGTCCGTAACGCTCATATAACAGGTATATTCTGTTATTGAAGGGCCGCCTGTCGAGCCGAGGATTTCTCCGTAGCAGAAGAGGTCTTCGCCTGTCTTTGCTGTATACTTGCTTCTGACATAAGGGATAACATTTTCCCAGAAGCTGTCGTCCTCACTCGGAACTCCTATATGCTTTGCAGCATCGAAACGGAAACCGTCAACACCGCAGTCAATACAGTCTACAAGGTAATCCTTCACGTATTTCTGAATTTTGGTATTTCCTGTGTTGAGGTCGGGAAGTCCGCCCATTGAACCGTGTGTGATACTGTAGCGGCTGTCGTAGTTTATTTCCGTAAATCCTTCGGAATGCCAGCAGCTTGAATCATCTCTTATATCGCTGGGGATAGCAGGCGACTTGTCATATCCTGTTTTATTTCCGAGATGATTTGCTACAACGTCAACTATGATTTTTATACCGTATGTGTCAGCTTCCGCACAAAGCTCCTGAAGGTCAGCCCTTGTACCCAAAGCACTGTAGTCGCTTTCGGTATCAAGCACAAAAGATGCCGGCTGGTAGAAAGCCCACCAACCTGAATTTGTTTTGCCGACAGTTGCTTCCTTGCAGTGCTGCAGAACAGATGTCTGAACCGTAGAATAACCTGCTTCAGCAATCTGAGGCAATTTATCCTTTATATTGCTGAGCGACCAGTCCCACGCATGCAGTATAACGCCGTCCTGAGGGTTGCTGTGCAGACCATACAGATTAGCGGCACTTTCAGCAGTATCCGTTGAAGCCTTTGACGTTTGCTTATCAGACGTAAAAGCAGTTGTCGGTACAGCCGAAGAAACTGCAACAGAGGAAACCATAGCAGCAACAAGCAAGATACTCAAAGCTTTTCCGCTGACAGATTTTCTGTTAGAAAACATACCTACACTCTCCTTATAAAAATAATTGTAATAATTTTAACATATAATTCAAAAATTTAATATTGATTTTTTGATACAAAATAAAGTATATGTTTTGTATATTTTAACATCGTATCGGGCATATAAAAAATACCCGCCGCTTTGAACGGTGGGTACATTTAGCATAAAATTATGGGTTTATAGGTGATTTTTACCACATATCGAAAAACCTTGAATTTCCTCTTGTCAATATATGGTTCTGAGTTTCGTGCCACTCACTTTTACAGATATTTGTTGCGTAAAAGAACAATATTCTGTGAGCAACGGCACTTCTGTTCTGGTCGAATATATAATTTACGGCATCTTCTGCGGTCTGACTGTAATTTTCCTGCCAGCCGTCATATCGGCAGTATTTCTGTACATCTGCCATAGAGTTGTAGCCGAGAAATACCATAGAGTCCTTGAGGCACTGTGCCACAAGACAGCAGCCCTCAAAGCCTTCGCCGCCTGCTTCTCCGTAAACTATCTGACAGGCAAGCTTTCTGTCTGCGTCCGAGAGCGTAACCTGACCTGTGGAGTATTCGTAATCGGGATTTGCTACAGGTATCAGGTATCCTGCTTCATACTGTATATTGGCTGAAGCGGCAGTAACGATTTTTTCGGGGTATGTTGCTTCCTCTGTCGGAGCTTCGGCATACAGCTTTGCCTTTGCTTTTGTTTCTGAAAATGAGGCTTTTTCGGTAACTTTTTCAGTTGCTTTCTGAGTTGCTTTTTCGGTGGCTTTCTCTGTTGCTTTCTCTGCAGATTTTTCGGTAGCTTTCTGAGCAGCTTTTTCCGAAGCCTTTTCTGTAGCCTTCTGAGTTGCTTTTTCGGTAGCTTTCTCAGTTGCTTTCTGAGTTGCTTTTTCGGTGGCTTTCTCTGTAGCTTTCTGAGTTGCTTTTTCCGAAGCCTTTTCTGTAGCTTTCTGAGTTGCTTTTTCCGTTGCTTTTTCCGAAGTTCTCTTTACTGTTTTTTCGGAAGATTTCTTCTCAACGCTTACAGTATTTTTTGAAAAACTTTCGGACTTTCTCTCTGCCACTTTTTCATATATTCCCGAAGGCTCTGACGGCATCACCTTTACAAGCATTGTATCCTTTACTGCTGTTCCCTCTGCAACCAGTGCAACAACGAGTGAAACAGCCAATGACACTGCGGTTTTTGCATATTTTGAATAACTGATCATCATACCACCCTTTATGTGTTATACCGTGATACGGTTTCTTAAAATTAACAAACTCACAAAAGGGATTATACAATATTTTAATAAAGGTTTCAATTCAATTACAAAATTTCGCTGATTTAAATAATTTTTATAGTTTTAAAGAGTGACTATTTGTTTATTTTTCTGAGTGTGACTGTCTTATCGCCATATTTTAAGTCAATTTTGTTACCAAAAAGAACATATCCGAAAATATAGTTTTCTTTCAGGGATTTATCGGCAATCTCCAGTGTATCGTCATTTACCGTTGCCGTACCGCATATTTTCCCTGTAAAGTCCTTTGCTTCAAGCTGTATCAGTGCTTCGTTCTGCGTGAAGCTGAGGGTTATTTTTTTGCCGTAACCGTCCTGAGCCGACCACGAAGCCGACATAAGTTCATCGGCTTTTGTCATTATCTGCCTTTTACAGCAGCCTGCCAAATTAAGCACTGAAATCAAAAGCAATAACAGTACTCCCGATTTTATGTAATTCACAAAAATCACCTGCACAGATTTCTGCCCGAGCGGTTTACAAAAAAAGTTTCCGTTAAAGGGCTTTGCCCTTTAAAATCCCACAAGGGGCTTTGCCCCTTGACCCCACCACTTTTTGAAAAAAGTGGACAAAAACTTTTTATGTTTTTCTTATAACACATTTTTTTAATAATGCCGACCTCTCAGGTATAAAAATTTTCCGAATAGATATTACTAAACGGTATGCAGATGCTTCAATGCTTATGACTGAAGCTTTCTCTTTTTCAGCCTTGCGACAGCCGCATAATGCAGAATGTCAAATTCATCGGGAGCTGTTTCGGACAAAAGCTTTATATGTTCACGTTCCCATTCCCTGATTTCGGCTTCGGGAAGAGAAGCACCTACACCACGGCAGGCTTTCATTCTTCCGTGCCAGCTTTCCCGTGTGAAATATACTTTCAAACGGTATTCTTCATGATAAACAGGTTCAAAGTATTTATTACAGCATTCTGGAATATCTATGGGGTGCATTCTTTCGCCTGCACCGCTCCACAAAGGATTGTATTTTAAAACAAGCTTTTCGCTTGCGGCGGCTATTTTGTCCTCAAAAGGCAGCCACGCCATATACAGAATAAGCAGACTTCCGTCATCTCTGAGCATACGATACAACTCAGGCATAATTTTTTCGTGGTCAAAATACCAGAAACACTGACAGGCTGTTATAACGTCAAATGATTCATCAGGAAAACACGTTTTTTCCGCCGACACCGCATAATATGAAATATCGGTTTCCTGAGAGAGAAGTACGGCCTGCTCAATCTGCTTTTCCGAAATATCCGTACCCGTCCATTCTGCACCGTATTTATACATATTTCTGGGCAGCACACCTGTTCCCGTGCCTAAGTCAAGTACACTCTGTCCGTTTACACAAAGACCCAGCTTTACTATTTTTTCATAAAATTCATCAGGGTAAATATCACGGAATTTTGCGTAATCCGCTGAGGTTCTGCCCCAGTCAAAAGATTTTCCGCCGTCTATATTTTTATCTGAGATGTCCACTTGCTTTATTCTCCTTATTTCAAAGCCTGTTTAGTATCCTGACATATGCCAAAAAGATGCGTGTGAAAGGATATTAAACAGGCTCTTAATTCTGATATTTTTATTTTCGGCTGCTTTTAAGCATTTCTATCTTCACTTCGGGCTTGAGATACATTTTCAAAGCACTCATTATCTTTTCGTTCGGAGCAAAAACGACCATAATTCTTCCGTATTTATTGGTAAGAACAATAAATCTGTACTGTGATGCGTCATCATTGTTTGTTCCGAGATACATAACCCTGTTGCATTTTGCGTCGCTCAGACGGTTCTCCCCGACTGTATCCATACCTTCTATGCGGTTTATGTCTATGCTGAGTATCTCCTTGCGTCTGCGTTTTGCCATAATTTTGTCTATCTGCAGATTGTTGTTTGTAACTGCGTACTCATATTCGACATTTCTTCCCGTTATTACGTACCAGCAAAAATAAATGTCAAATGCGGCAAGGAAAAATCCGACTATAACGAAATAGAAATTTATCAGAACACCCAGTAAAAATCCGAGTGCAACTATTCCCAGAATACTCAGTATCATAATAATACTTATGATTAAATCTCTGCCTGTTTTCTTGTGAATTACAATCTGTTCAGTATACGAGTCCATTGTGATAAATGCTCCAATCATATATTATTAATAAAGTTCCATAATATTTTATCATTCTGTCGGCTTTAAATCAAGCATAAATAACAAATTTAAATTTCTGACAGATTTTTAAAAATAAATGTTGACATTACGGGAAACTTATTGTATAATAACCGTTGTCGGCTAACAATTAGTCGTTGCGTGGCGGAATAGCTCAGTTGGCTAGAGCATTCGGTTCATACCCGAAGTGTCGTAGGTTCAAGTCCTATTTCCGCTACCATATGGCCCGGTGGTCAAGCGGTCAAGACACCGCCCTTTCACGGCGGTAACACGAGTTCGATTCTCGTCCGGGTCACCATAAAAGAGTTTTTCATCACTGAAAAGCTCTTTTATTTTTTCCCACTTGTATAACAAAAAAGCGAGTTGATTTTTTTCAACCCGCTTTTTTGTTTTGCAGATAACTTTATTCGTTTCTGAGAACCGATGCACACGCTTCCATAGCGGCAACCGCAACAGGCCCTGCCGTACTGTAGCCGTATCCTCCGTTTTCCACTATCACCGCAAACGCAAGCGGAGCGTCCTCATCTTTGGAATATCCTACCATCCACGCATGAGGCTCTTTCCCCTCTCCTACCTCTGCCGTACCTGTCTTTGCACACACCGTCAGGGTGGGAAACAAATCATCTCCGTAATAGCTCGTTACATCATATCTCATATATTCGTCAAGCTTCTGTGCAAGCTCTGCGTCAATCAGCCTTTTTCCCGATGTGTTGTCTGCGGCACTTTCAACAATGCCTATACCTTTTTTTATTTCGTTTGGTACTACAACCTCTCCGTTGTTGGCTATTGCTCCGCACATAATTGCCATCTGCATAGGATTGGCTTCTGTTGTATACTGACCTATTCCCGACCAGCCTAAATCGTTTTCGTTTGCCGATGATACGTTGTATGTGCTTTTTGCCGTAACCGTTCCGTTGATTTTGTACGTATCGTTGAAACCCATACGTTTTGCCATATCAGTCATCTTGTCTTTTCCCAGCCTTTGAGCAAGCTCGGCAAAAACAACGTTGCATGACTGGGCAAGTCCCTCTTTCATCGTAAGTTCTCCGTGAACGTGCATACAGGTTATTTCTTTGCCGCCTATTTTCGTGCTTCCGTTACACGTAAAAACTTCGTCCTCAATACCGGGAATATTTTCAAGTGCCGCTGCCGCTGTCACTATCTTAAATGTAGAACCCGGTGTATATCGTCCTGCAAGAACCTTGTCTACATATACTCCGTCATATTCTGCCTCATTTTCTTCGGTTATTTCGGGCGGGTCAAGAGGGTCATATGTGGGAGTGCTTACACTGCATATAAATTCACCTGTCTTGTAATTGTATACGGCCACTGCTCCGTTGTATCCTTCAAGAGCATTGTATGCGGCATTACAGGCTTCCGCATCAAGATTAAGCGTTATATCGCTTCCTGTTTTTATGAATTTCGGCAGTCCAAGTCCGAGAATACAGTTGTAACCCGTCAGATTTGAACGGTAGGAGCTTTGTATCGCAGAGGAAACATTAAGACTGTCATCTCCCACAACGTGCATCGTTGAAAGCCTTGTAGTAAAATCACTGTTGTACAGCCTGAGATTATCCTCGGAATATGCAAGTATTACTCCGTTTCTGTCATATATCGTTCCTGCCGCCGAAAGTCCTCCGTTTCCCGAAAGATGTCCGTTGTAGGTGTGCTGTATCCACTGGCTTGAATCCGTAAACATTCTTACTATAAAAACAACTATACCTATTACTACGAGCAGTGCTATAAGAAGTACCATTGTAGTTCTTGACCTTGTTTTTCTCAAAGCTTCAGCCCCCTTTTATATAAATATATTGATTAATGTAAGTCGGGTAACTGCGACAGCTCAGGTGCGGCGATTGCAGGTATACGCAGATAAATCTGCGTATACTGGAAAGTTCCTTTTAATAAAGGCACTTTCCACGTTAAAAAGCCTTCGGCTTTTTAACGCTGCAATCGCCGCCTGAGCTAACTCCCGAAAAGCAGCTAACTTTTATTTACTGCATATGTTCTTTCATCTGCGGCTTTTATGAAGGCAAGCAGACACCAGCACGAAATCATACTTGAACCGCCAAGACTTATGAACGGAAGTGTAACGCCTGTAAGCGGAAGAATATCGGTAGCTCCGAATACGTTCAAAGCTGTCTGAACCAGCATAAGACCTGCCGCACAGCACGCCGATATGGAATAAAATGTAGAGCGGCTTCTTGTGGTGATAGCTCTTGCATAAAAGACAAGTCCTATTATGCAGACGACAGTACATACAGCAATTACCAGTCCTATTTCCTCGCACATAAGCCCGAATACCAAATCACTTTCAGAGGCGAATATATATTTCAGATAGCCGTTGCCCATACCTACTCCTATAAATCCTCCGCTTGCGGAATAGGTAAGCACTCTCGCCTGCTGATAGCCTGTTGAGTCTGCAAGTTCAAAGCAGTGTCCCCATGCACTGAAACGGTCGGCTATGTACGGCTTGAACGAGAGAACGAAAACAGCTCCCAGTACAGCGGCAACCAAAGCAAGAATTACGGTTTTCAAATCTCCGCTTCGCATAAAGGCTATAAAAAGGAACGTACAGAAAAATATAAGTGCCGTACCCAAATCGCTCATAAGAAATAAAGCACCCACGCATATTACGGAAAATATTATGAAGTGCATAAGGTTTCCTTTTGTGAGAAGCTTGTCCAGAGCGGAAGCACTGACCAGTATATATATTACCTTTACAAATTCCGACGGCTGAACGGATATTCCGCCTATACTGAGCCAGTTTGCCGCACCGTTTGTCACTTTTGCAAAAAGGATATTTGCTCCCAGCAGAAGAACTGCAAGTATATAGAGCGGTATTCTCAGTTTTTCTATTATATCGGGGTTTTCTATGAATTTTATAATTATGCAGAAACATATCATACCGCATACCATAGCAACAGTCTGTACTATGCTTTGCCTGAAAACCTGTCTTACAAGAAGCATAACGCCTGTACCGCTCATAAATATAGCAAGAGCTTCCAGCTCAAAGTTCACACGTCTGAAAGCTTTCTTTGATATATAAAAAAATATCCACGACACGGCAGTAAACAAAGCCCATACGGAAAAGGGCTGAAAATCCCTTATTTCGTCACAAAGACTTCCCTCTACTGCAAGAAAAAAAAGAAACACCGAAATAAGAAGCATGAGCATCTCAGGCTTGATACTTGCCTTGTTTTTAGGCTTGTTGAGAAACCACGAGCCGCTTCCTGCTATCACATCATCGGTTCTTTTTACTATATACTCAGTATTTCCAAGACGGATTACATCATCTATCATAAGCTGTGTTCTTTCAACACTAAGACTTCCGTTTACATAAGTTCCGCTTTTTGAGCCTACATCATTTATGAACCAGCCTTCCTTACGTCTGAGAAGTACTGCGTGTTCACGTGATACTGTATCATCGGAAATAACTATATCGTTTCCCCTGCTCCTTCCGAGTGAGTTTTCCCAGTAAAGAACGGGCGTACTCTCTCCGGTATCTTTATTTACAAGCATAATCAGTGCGTTTTCATCTCTTCTGTGCCTTCTCATTGAGCTGAAACACTGAAATACTATTATTACCGCAAGTATAGGCAGAAGTAATCTTATCGTCAGAAGTGCCAGATCTATTACCGCTCCGAGATACGGCAAGTCAAACCAAGAAAAGAAATCCATAAATTCACACCTTTCCGCAGAAATTTTTTAAATGTTTACACTATCCCACAGCTAGATGATATTCTATAAATATACAAATGTCAAGAAACAGTATGTTAATAAAGGTTTAATGATTGATACTATTGCCTTTATATTGCATTTATATTGTATTTCCGACATATATCGTATCATCAATGGTCATTATCAATCAAAACAGTCCGTAACATACCTCTTAACTTTTTAATATTTGTTAAAAATATTAAAATATACATAGACAAAAAAACATAAAGAGTGTATAATATCTTAGGTCAATAACAGAAAGGATTGCTTTGCTATGAAAATATTTGGAAAAGCTGTTGCAGTTGCACTGGGTGCTTTGATGGTTGGCTCCGCAGTGAGCGGCTGTACACAGGCTACGGTATTCGGAAACTATCTTCAGGACTTGTCATGGTCATACAAGGACGATACTTCTACTATGACTATCGGCGACTATATCTACTATAACTACAGTGCTTATTACACTGCGTCCAATAAAGTAGAAAACGGTACGGGTGACTTCCTCGACCAAAAGCTTAAAGACGATGACGGCAAGGAAATGACTGCACGTGAATTTATTGCTCAGACTTCAGATGAAGCCTGTAAACACTTTTTGTATGTAAACAAGACATTCAAGGATATGAAGCTTAAACTCGCAAGTGATGAAATCGCAAGCTACAAGGCAAATGCCGACCAGAACTGGACTTACGGAAGAAAAACCTTTGAAGCTTACGGTATAAGCAAGGATTCATTCATTGAGGCAGGATATGAAAATCCCGCAAAGCTCGAAGCTATATTCAAGGGACTTTATCAGGAGGGTGGCAAAAAAGAGGTTTCTCTTGACGAACTCAAAAAATACTATGAAAGCGAATATGTGAACTATAACTATATCAGCATTCCACTGTATGAAACAACTACCGACGACGAGGGAAAAAGCTCAAGTGAAAAGAAAAGCAGTGATGAGGTCAAGAAAATAAAAGCCAACCTTGACAAGTATGTAAAGGCTATCAATGACGGAACATCTTATGCCGATGAGGTCAAGGTGTATATGAAAGACTATGAAACAGAAACAGACCCCACTGTTTCAGCTACAAGTATTCTTAAGAATGCAGGTCTTGGCGAGGAAATCGAAAAAGCTTTTTCTGAAATGAAAGACGGAAACGCAAAATACATAACCGTTGGTGAGGACGGCGACAGTCCTATGGCGTACCTCCTTTACAGAGGAAACATAAAGGACGAATCAAAAAAGCTCGGCAGTGATGAAAGTCTCAGATACAGCACTCTTGTAAATATGAAGAGTGAGGAATTTCAGAAAGATGTCAAAGCTGCCGTTAAGAACTACAAGTGCGAAATAAACAAGGAAGCTGTTGAGAAATATCCGTCAACAATGTTTATCACAGAACCTCCCACAGAGGCAGCTACATCAGATGAAATTTCTGCCGATGCGGAAGTTCAGAGCTGATTTTCAACATAACCGTAAGCAATATATTTAAGCCTGCGTCAACGCTCTCACTGCGATTGCAGACCGTCAAAAGCTTTGCTTTTGACGAATACAAAGCGTAGCTTTGTATTTAACGACAGACTTCGTCTGTCGTCAGTCTGCAATCGCCACAGTGCTGACGCAGGCTTGTTTTTTGCGGGTTATAGTAAAAAACCACAAGAAAATTTAATATTGACAAAATTGTTTTTCCAATATAGAATTTATTTATAAACATCGTTGGCAGAAATGTCATTGTTTTACTTTACAATATAATTATAAAAATTCGTAGGTGAGTTATGATGAAATCCAAAAGAATACTTTCCCTGATAATGGTGGCGATTATGGTTGCAGGTATGGCATCATATACTGCTGTGAGTACATCGGCAGCTTTAACCGATACCTCTTTCAGTTACGGTACGGTTAATACTGATGTACGGATATTTTCCGATGAATATAAAACATCGGCATTTTACAGCAAGCTTACAGAAGCCATTGAAAAAAACGCAGGAAAGTCAAGTATGGAAAAAACTGCCGAAATTGCACTGTCGCAGCTTGGCTACAAAAATTATTCCACGGAAGGTATCGACATAGAACAGGCAAAAAAAGACGGTCTGCTCTGGACTGGTGTTGAAAAGCGTATGAACGCATCTAAAACAGGCAATACAGAATATACCCGCTGGGCTCAGCGATATGTTATGGACAGAAGTGAAAGCAGTCAGTATCTGGACTGTGACTGGTGTTCTATTTTTACAAGCTGGTGTATGTACCACGCAGGTTATTACAGCGATGCGGATTTAAAAAAATTCTATTATTCCTACTGTGCTGACCCCAGAATAGAAAGCGATGCTGATGCTTGGATAGAGGCGTTCAACTTTGAACAGGAAAACGTATGGTATACACCGCTTTCGGGCAAAAAAATTGATGATTATGCAGGCTGGAATCATTATGTTCATACCAACGTAGACCCTTACGAGCTTCCGTTTAGAAAGGGCGGTCTGATATTCTTTTCATGGGACGGCTCGGGAAAATATTTCGACCATGTAGCGATTGTTCTTGAATACGACAAGCAGAACCATATACTGCGTTATATCAACGGCAACAGTGACGGCGAAGTACTTATCAGGGAAATGGATTTTGATGCCGAAGAAGAATTTTACGGTCAGCCCCTGATGAAAAATAGTGGTCGTATTATGGCTTATGCAGAATATGACGAAATCAAACCTTTTGTACAAAGAGCAATCAACGCAGAACAGACAGATATTGTATGGGATATAAACTCATCGTCAGGACTGAAATTACAGACGGACTCAAAATCTAAAAGAGTGTCAATCAGCGAAAACGGTCAGTATCTCGGTTCAAATATAGAAAGCAATATGCTGCTTTCCTACGGAAAGGTATCTGTCGGAAAATCTGAGCTGATACCCTTTGGTGAGGGCGTTCATAAACTGCTCTTTACTTTCGATGACGGTTCATGTGAAATTACCCTTAGAATTATTGATAAACAGAAAACAGAAATCAAACTCAATAAAACGGCTGTAAATATAGGTGTAAAGCAGAAATATACACTCACGGCTGATGTTATGCCCGTTGCTCAGAATATCACATGGTCAACCGACAACAAGGAAATTGCAACAGTAGATAAAAACGGTATCGTTACAGGAAAGAAAAATGGTATCGCATATATCACGGCAACCGCTCAAGACGGTACAACTGCTGTATGTAAAGTCAACGTCAAGAAAGTCCCTCAAAGTATAACACTGAACAGGGAAACACTTAAAATCAAGGCAAAATCCACCTATACTTTTACAAAAACAATTACTCCTAATTCAGCAACCTCATACAAGTGGACAAGCAGCAATCCCGATGTTGCCAGAGTATACAGCAACGGCAAAATTGTTACACAGAAAAAGGGTACAACTGTTATTACCGTAACCACTCACAACGGTAAAACTGCAAGCTGTACTGTAACTGTAACAGAATAAAATTATTCCACCTGAGCGGTTGGAATGATTTTCTCATTGTATAGCTATGACAATTAAAAGTTTTGTCCACTTTTTCAAAAGTGGTGGGGTCAAGGGGCAAAGCCCATTGTGGGATTTTTAAGGGCAAAGCCCTTAAACTCATCAAAATCCAAACAAAATTTGCTTTGCAAATTTTGACAGTAACTATTTCATTTTCAACCGCTCATCATGTAGAAATTATTTAAAAATCAAAAAATCGGCTATCCGTCAAATCAGATAGCCGATTTTTTCAAAGTACTTTCCTTTAATCTCATATCATCTGTTCAACAGATAAAGTGCCAGATTCAGATATCCTGCAAACGTTACCCATATCAGATACGGTATCTGTAAATAACCAGCAGTCTTGTTTATTCTGTAAAAGCTTACAACCATAACCAGTATAAGCATCCATAATATTACAAGCCATATGAACGCAAAAAGAACCTGCCCGAGATTAAAATATATCAAAGACCACAGGAAATTGAAAACAAGCTGAATCAGATATACACCTAATGCCGCAAATTTCTCCTCACTTTTTTCCATATATATCATATATGCGGATACACCCATAAGGAAATACAGTATTGTCCATACTACGGGAAACAGCCACGCAGGCGGCGACAGCGGCGGCTGTATCATTTCGGAATATACTCCGAAATTTCTCAAAGTAAGCAGACTTGCGATAAGTCCTGTTCCCATACTTATGGCAATACTTATTATGAATGCCTTTACATTTCTGATTATACCCATTGATTTACTCCCCTTTTTCTTATCTGTATAAAATTTATATGCCTGAGCCGCATAAAATAAAACAGTTGTCTTTAAAATATCCGCATATTTGTTCCGATGTTCTTTTTGCGTTGACCCTGCGGCAATATTATGCTATAATGAACGGGTGAGTAAATGTATTGAAAATTAAGGCATTAAAAAATCTCGTTACTGTCCGCACTTGTTAAAAGTGCGGCATAATGATATAATTACCGCAACACATTACAAATTATAAAATACAGGAGGTTATGCGGAATGTGCAAAAAGAAATATTACATCACAACGGCAATCGCTTACACTTCAAGAAAGCCTCACATAGGAAACAGCTATGAAGTAGTTATGACTGACGCACTGGCAAGGTATAAAAGATTACAGGGCTATGATGTTTTCTTTTTAACCGGAACAGATGAACACGGTCAGAAAATAGAGGAATATGCAAAGAATGCAGGAGTTACTCCAAAGGAATATGTAGACAAGGTTTCGGGTGAAATAAAGGATATATGCCGTATTCTCAATATATCCTACAACCATTTTATACGCACAACGGACGACTATCACGAAAAGGCAGTACAGAAAATATTCAGAAAGCTGTATGAACAGGGCGACATCTACAAAGGCTCTTATGAGGGTATGTACTGTACCCCCTGCGAAAGCTTCTGGACGGAGGCTCAGCTTGTAGACGGAAAATGTCCCGACTGCGGCAGAGAGGTAAAAAAGGCTGAGGAAGAAGCATATTTTCTGAAGCTTTCAAAATATCAGCAGCAGCTTGAGGATTATATTGAAAACAATCCTGATTTTATATATCCCGAACAGCGTAAAAAGGAAATGGTAAATAATTTTATCAAGCCGGGTCTGCAGGATTTATGTGTTTCAAGAACATCTTTCAAGTGGGGAATCCCTGTAGACTTTGACGAAGGTCACATAGTTTATGTATGGATTGATGCACTTTCAAACTATATCACCGCTCTGGGATACAGTCCTGACGGAAGCGGTGAAAACTATAAAAAATACTGGCCTGCCGATGTTCACGTTATAGGCAAGGATATTCTCAGGTTTCATACTATTTACTGGCCAATTATGCTGATGGCTCTGGGCGAACCCATTCCGAAACAGGTTTTTGCACACCCTTGGTTACTGTTCGGAACGGACAAAATGAGCAAATCAAGAGGCAACGTGATATATGCTGATGATTTGGTAAATTTAATCGGCGTTGATGCGGTAAGATATTATCTTCTGAGTGAGATGCCCTATACTTCGGACGGCTCAATAACATATGAAACCGTTTTCGAGAGATACAACTCGGATTTGGCAAATACTCTGGGAAATCTTGTAAACAGAACCGTTGCTATGAGCAACAAATATTTTGACGGTGAGATTAAAGCTCCTACCGCATATGAAGCCGTTGACGATGAATTAAACGCCGCTGCTCTTAAAGCAGTATCGGAGCTTGACAGACTGCTGAGTGAATACAGAATGAGTGATGCACTTGACTCTGTAATGGCACTTGCAAGAAGAAGCAACAAGTATATTGACGAAACAGCACCTTGGGTACTCGCAAAGGACAAAAGCACAAAAGAACGTCTTGGAACAGTGCTTTACAATCTGCTTGAGTGTATAAGATATATAGCTGTGCTTATATCACCGTTTATGCCTGAAACTGCCGAAAAGATTTTTGAGCAGATAAATACAGATGTAAAGAATTATGAATCACTTGACAATTTCGGCGGACTTGAAGTCGGCGGAAAAGTAGGAGCGGCTGTACCACTTTTTTCAAGACTTGATTCAAAGAAGCTGCTTGATGATATAGCTCTTGCTGCCGCAAAGGCTCAGCAGGCGGAAAAAGCCGCAGTAAATACTGCAAAGGCTGAGGAAAAGCCCGAAATTTCAATAGATGATTTTGCAAAGGTAGAACTCAGAGTTGCAAAGGTCAAGGCTTGTGAGCCTGTCAAGAAAGCTAAAAAGCTTCTTAAACTAACACTTGATGACGGTACGGGTGAGCGTACAGTTGCCAGCGGTATAGCACAGTATTACAAGCCTGAGGATTTAATCGGTCATAATGTTATACTTGTAGCCAATCTCAAACCTGCAAAGCTCTGCTCAGTTGAAAGCTGCGGTATGATTTTGGCGGCTGACAGCGGTAATTCTGTAAAGGTTATATTTGCAGATGATATGGAAGTCGGTTCAACCGTAAGATAAAAGAATAAATTTTTGAAAATAGCAGGAGGTCGGCTGTTCGTTAATTGAACAGCCGACCTCCTTAATTGTGTAATGAAGTTGTTGTTAAAGGGCTGCCCGCCCTTTAAAATCCCGCCAAAGGCTCTGCCTTTGGAAACCGTGAACTTTTGAAAAAGTTCAATCAAAACTTTTCTGTTTTCTCCGTCATAGTTGCTGCTAAAAGGTAAGTATGTACGGATTTTTGTCTTTATCAAGAACTTTCAGATATTCCAAAACCATTTCCTGAGAAGTGCCGACACAGCCTGCTGTCGGTGAACTTGATATATGGAAAAATATAGCAGAACCCTTTCCCTTTTCTATCGGTGACATATTGAAGTTTATGACAAAGCCGTACTCATAATTCTGAATATCTATCATATGCTCGGCACTGTTCCAGTCCATATTTACACCGTTTTTTAAATCCACCTTCTGATTATAGTAAGCCGAATTTGGGTCATCTACCCAGTATATATCCTGTGTAATCTCGAAACTTTCAAGACCTGTTGTCGGCTTATTGTGAATATAGAAAGCTTCTCCCACAGGGAAAAGTCCTTTCGGTGTCTGCCAGCTTCCCTCAAAGGATTTATCACTTACACCTGCTGCACCTACATAACCTGATGTTTCAAGCTCCTCAATATTATTCCATATGCCGTTTTTATCTTTTTCAAACATACTTAGCTGTGCGGTATTGTAATTGGATTCCACAATTATAAGCTGACTGCATTTATTTTTCTGCAATTCATCAAATGAATGTCCTGTATCGGATAAAATCATACTTAAAGCATCATTTTGTCTGCTGTCGGGTACAGAGGATACTGCCGATGAAGAACTTCCGCTGTCTGCATTGGTTGTGCTTTCGGGCGGTACTTCGGGTTCTTCGGGTTCTTCATGATTATCATTTACCTGAGAATTATCCTCCTTAGAAGAATTACTAAGAGCTGAATTGTTATTTACAGTGTTTGGGTCAGTACTGCCTGATGTTGCCGTCTGAGAAGCCTTTTCCTTTGCTGTACCTTTCTGAGTGGCTTTTTCTGATGCAGATGTATCTTTATCAGACTTCGACGGTATATTCACCTTGAAAATCTGTTTATTTTCGGAAAGCTGTCCGACAAGCACAGTACCCGAAAAGGATACGGCAAATAAAAGAAATATCACCGCAATAACAAGTATGGTTTTCTTAGTGTTCATTTTATGAAACTCTCCTTATTTATTTTATCTGTATATGGGGGTTTTTGTCTGCATCAAGGTAGGACAGCAGCGTACTCATATCTCCTGATGAAATATCTATGCAGCCAAGTGTGGGAGAAAGAGCACCGTTTCTTCCGCATATTGTTATAACCGAGCCTTTGCCCTTTACAACATTGTCGCTTGTGTAGCCGTCACCGTTATGCTCAATGAATATCAGTGCGGAATCATAGCCGTCAAGTATCGTATTTCCTATGCTGTCAACACTGTTTATGCCGGACGGAAGATTTGACTTGTCCTGTATTGTGTTATAGTATTGTGAGTTGGGGTCATCTACAATACAGGTATTACGGTCTACATAATGAACGTTCATATTTGTATTGATGCTTTTTGCGGTAAATACAACACCAAGCTTGAATATACCTTTTGGCGTTACAGATTTTCCTTCGCCGTAATTCTCGCCTATGCCGTTTTTACCCATACTTGCCGAACACGCAAAAATAGTTTTCCATTCGCCGTTATTAAGCTCTTTAAGCTCAAATGTACCACGGCTTACACTGGAGCTTCCCTCATTTGTTACAACAATCTTCTGAGAATATCTTGCTCCCTTTGAAACCGTAAGCGTGACGGTATCTTCTTCGGAAACCTCAGAGCCTGACGGAATATCCTGCTTTATGACACGATTTTTTTCTATCCTGTCACTGTATTCGTATTCAATCTCAACCTTTATTCCCTTTGCTTCGAGAGTACGTCTTACATCTCCGTAATTTTTATTGGCATATGATTCCAGCCTGATTGTCGGCGGTTCTGTAGGAATTTCTGTGGGAGCTTCCGTAGGTGTTTCGGACTTTGACGAATCCTGTTCCGATGAAGAAGTACCGCCGTTATCGTCAGTCAGTGAGCTTGAAAGTTTATTGTCAATATTGCTGAGTACTTCCGAATTTTTATCGCTTGCAAGCTTGAATATAAATATTCCTAAAACAACAAGAAGTATTACGGACAGTAAAATTATTACAACAATAAGAGCCGTATTGCTTTTTTTATCATTCTGTACGGGTTCGGGCTTGGTAACGGGCGGATTGTATATGTATGATGGCTGCTGCAGAATATTCTGCATATTTCCGTAATAATCAGGGTTCATATTATTCTGATTGAACTGCCCGTTTCCGCCGTTAATATTTCCGTTATCGAACTGCCTTGTCTGATTGTTCATATTGGAAAAGCCGTCATTATAGTCATTGTAGTTTTTATAATTATTATAGTTATTGAACTGATTATTGTCTGGGGAAAAATTCTGCTGCTGATTTGGTCTTAGTACAACAGTTTCATCAAAATCATTGTTGTTGAGCATATGAGTAATACTGTTACCATTCTGACAGGCGGTAAGAGCAGTTAAAAGTTCTTCGGGTGTCTGCCAGCGGTCTGACGGAGAAAACGCACAGGCTTTCATAATCACTGCCGCAAGCTGAGAGTCTGAACATCTGCACGGAGCAGGAAATCTCTCACCGCTCAGCCGCCTGTTTATTGCCTGCTCATATTCCGTATTGCTTATTGCAGACTTGTCGGGCAGAAGGGGAATCCTGTTATTGTTCAGAAGTCGGTAAAGAACTATTCCGAGAGAATATATATCGGCTCTTTTGTCAACGGGAGAATGGCGTACAATTTCGGGTGACATATATGTATATGTGCCTCTTGCGGACATACTCTGACTTTTAAGTATGCTTTTGGCTTCGCCGAAATCTCCCAGCTTGAACTCGCCGCTTTTGGAAACAAATATATTTGCAGGCTTTATATCCCTGTGAAGTATATTGTTCTCGCTGAGAACCTTCAGAGCGTTGCTCATATCTATGCCGAGCTTTATTACCTCCTGTTCGCTCAGTTCCCCGTTGTTCATATAAAGCGTAAGCGGTGTAAGATACTCCATTCTTATGAATATATCATATCCTTTTTCATCTTTTCTTTTGAAAACGGTATGATCCTCGTAAAGTACTATGTTCTGTTTTCCTCTGAGTCTGTAGTTTGTATCTATTTCGGCAAGCAGCTTTTCGAGCATAGTTTCATAGTAAACCGTTATCGAGCCTGTATCCTGAACAAAGCCCTCACTTATAATATCCTGTTCGGAAACGCTTTCACCCGGAATTTGTATATGCTTTATTGCCGATTCGTAGCTTCTTCCAAATTCGCTGTAGGTGGCACGGTATACCTTTCCGAATGAGCCTTTCCCTATAAGCTCCTGTACCTCCCACTTTCCCCACAGAGGGGCAAATTCTGATATGTCTGACATTTAAACACTACCTCTTATCTGTAAAAAAATAAATTCAGAAATATAATTCCTGCGGCAATTCCTGCACATACGGCAATAATACAGCCTGCTGTAATCAATGCAGCTTCTGCACCTGATTTTTTTCTGTTGCCATAGCTTTGCGGCATATTATAACCGTTCTCTGTAAAGTGCGGCGAAGCACTTTCGTTTTTGGTATTATTATTGTAAAAGTTTCCTGCCGTAAAATTCGGACTGTCCGCATTACGGAGCTTCTCATCAAGATTTATCGTAGCGTCAAGCTCTTCATGGATACTGTTGTTATAGTACAATTTCGGGTTATTATCCTCTTTCAGCAGTACTGTATCATCATTTTCATAATATACGTCCTTTACTTTTTCCTGTCGGCTGTCATTTCTTTTATAGAATATAACCACAACCGTTACATTATCCTTACTGCCGTTCTGCATAGCAGAAAAAACAAGCTCGTCCGAAACCTTGAAAGGATTTTCATTTCTGATTATGATATCGGCAATCATACTTTCGTCAAGGGCATCTGTAAGACCGTCTGAACAGATGATGACCGCATCATTCGACTGTAAACTGACAGGCTCGGAAATGAACGGAGATATTATGAACTCCTCGGGAAAAACTCCGAGTGCCTGCGAAAGCTGATGACGGAGTTTATCTGTTTTTGCCTGTTCGGGTGTGATAACTCCCATTTCTACAAGATTTGCAACTACACTATGATCCTTTGTCATTTGTTTTACCTTACCGCTGCGGAAAAGAAAGCATTTACTGTCACCTACGTTGTAAAATGAAGCTGTATCATCTTTTATATCCGCAATAGCAATGGTAGTTCCTATGCTCTGACCACGCTTTCTCATTTCATCGCATATCAGATTGTTTGCTTTATCAACATAATCATATATATTTTCATCGTTTATGCCGCCATCTTCTGTTTTGAAGTCACACAGCGTTCTCACGGCATAGTCCGAGGCTACATCTCCGAAGCTTTCGCCGCCCATTCCGTCCGCTACGGCAAATACACCTTTATCAAAGCTACCCTCAGCGGTTATATGCTTTTGAGTGTAATTTTCTATAAATTTACCGTTTATATAAAAATTATCCTGATTGTTCTTGCGTACAGTTCCCGTATCTGAGCTTACAGAAACGATAAGTTTTTTTTCCGACATAACAGCCTCCCTGTAAATCTTTATAATCTCATGATATTTTTCCGAAACAATCTGTAAATATTCCTTAAATACCTTCTTATGTTACCATTAAAATCATTTAATTTCAACATTTTAACAAAATATATAGCATTTATTATCACTTTATGATGTCTTTTGAACCTTTTTGATAAAAAGGTGAATGCTGAATTTTATAACTGTTAATAACTCCCTCTGAAATTCAGGCTATCCGAATTTCAGAGGGAGTTTTCAGTATAATCATTTTCTATTTGTATCTGCCTATACGCTTCTTTTTATTTACCGAAATTATTCCGCCCAAAGCTCCTGCACAGAGCAGTGCCACAAGCTTTGTCACGGACATTACCGAAATATTTTCTGTACAGGTAATAAGTCCTGTGACAAATATTACAACAAAAATCATAAGTGCCGTCAGCACTCCCACAATAAGACCTTTTTCTTTATATATTCTTACGGCGATATAGCTTCCTGCAAAAGCCGAAAAAGCTCCTGCAATCTGGAGCAGAATATATGCGGCACTTGTCGGAAGATGTTCTGTTTTCAGAAAAACAAATGACATAAGAATAAGTATGATACTGCATATGAATATTCCTGCCGCCGCACCTATGGCTGTTGCCTTCAATAATTTTATTACCGAATTTTCCCTGTACATATCCCGAAACCTCCCGATACAGCTTATACTGTCTTAGTATTAAATAGATATTCTGCTATACACAGGTTTATGCTTTGTTTTAAAGTATTGCATATCACAAAAAGCCCCTGACGAATGAATGTCAGAGGCTTTTCTGCTATAAGTTAGACTCAGGGCTTTTTATTTTTATTCTTACTATGATTGAGCAAATATATCATTTTTCGTGATTATGCACAATAAATATACACTGCCTGTCACCCTGAACGAAGTGAAGGGTCTTAAAAAAGATTCCTCACTCCGTTCGGAATGACAAGCGTTTGTGCAATTTTTTAAATTTGCTCATTTATAGTTCTTACTTTTGCTCTTACCCTGCGGAGCTTCTGTAACCTTACTCTCCGTATTTTCCTTTTTCCTGATACTTTCTCTCATAAGCTTATCGGGAAAATCAGGTATAGGCATTACAATACTGCGGTTCTTCTTTTTTACAAGCCAGAACTTTTCAAAAATTATCAAAGCTGCAAATACCGCAATTCCTCCGAAGAACATAATCAGGGCTATTCCAAAGCCTTCGGGGAAATATCTGAATACAACCTTATGCTCTCCCCTTGTCAGATTCAACGCAACCATTGCATTGTCTGCCACAGGGACGATTTCTGCTTCAACATCATCTACATAAGCCTTCCAGCCTTTTTCATACGGTATGGAAGTAAACATAAGTCCGTCATTTTTAACCTTGATATTTCCCGTTATTTCAGATGTTCTGAAATCGGTTATATCATAAAGCTCGTCATTAAGCTCCTCATATCCCTGCTTATAGAGAGCCTCGTCAAATTCGCATACCCACACATTACAGTTTCCTGATGTTCCCAGTGAATACGGTATCTTTATCTTTATCTGGTCGCCCTTGTTGAATACTCCTACCGATATGATATAGGGAAAACGTATCTCGTATCTTTTTTCAATTGCCGTTGCTCCGAGTATATTTACGCAGTTGTTTTCGCAGTTTTCACAGCGTGTATAAGCATATACAGGTGTATTGTCATTACTTACCGTATAGGTAAGTGTAAGAGTACCCGAATCCGATGTGGCATCGCAGTAATACTTATAATTATCCAGAATACTTACGGGAAAACCTGTAGAAAGCGGCACTGCTGTCATAGGAATGAATATATCCTTGTTTATTCCCGTGGCCTTTGTAAAGAAGCTGTTCTGTGCATCAAACGGTGTAGAAGCCTCTTCTCCGTCCTTGTTCAGCTTGTAGTCAAAATCCGCCAGAGCTAATTTTGTCATAAAGCCGAGTGAAAGCGGTGTACTGTTTTTATATGAATTTGCTCCGCCTGTGGATTCAAGCAAAGACCAGTTTCTTGTATTTGCTGCTTCGGAACGTCTTGCAAGCATATACTTTATATTCAGTATGGAGCTTGTCAGAGGTGAAGTTTCGCAATAATAATATCTGTTTCCTGCGTCCCAGCCAATCATACCCATTTCATTTACAAAATTTGTTATGGATTCATTTACCGTTGACGAGAAAAGCGAAACTCCGTTATATCCGTATATTGTAGCATCATTTATCGTATAGTTCTGCTGCATTTCCATTCTGTAGAACGGAGAATTATCCTGACTTTCTATATTTCCCTTGAGCTGCTGTATCGGCTCATTCTGGTCGGGATAGCCTTCACGTGATGTTACACGAACCGTCTTTACTCCGAGGAATGCTCCCGAAACCATTTCCGCAAGCATTATAACAAACATACACCACACGGCAGGCTGTTTTGGCAGAAGCTTTACATTTTTAAGAGCAGCTATTGCAATATAGGAAAGCGTAGCCGCAACAGTAGCTATTACCGCCGTGAGGTCTGTTTCCTGACTGTCGGGATTTACGGTCTGAGGGCCTACATATGCAAATACTATAAACACCGAAGCCGTTACCGCTATTATAAACAGGTCAAAGAAGTCCATTTCATCAAGAAGCAGAAAAGCACGGTACGCCATACATACCAGAACAAAGCTTATCAGGAACGAAAATCTGTAGGGCAGCATATTCGGCAGATGAAAACCATGAATAATAAAATTAGGCAGCTTGAATACGCAGCAGTACATAAAGAACACAAGTACGCATATGCTTACTATTTTTTCACGCAGTGAAATTTTTCTGCATAAATAGAAGAATGACGAAAGAAGCACGCATATAAATCCGCAGTATATATTGGGAAGTCCCTCTTTGTCAGTCGGCTTTGTGAAAGTAACTGTATTTCCCAGAATATCGGATATATACTGCAAAAGCTTTTCATCATATTTCCAGTCATAAATATCTGTGAAAAGCGGCATTGTATTTTCCATACTGTGGGTATTCTGAAGTGCAAACACGGCAGGAAGCATAAACAGCATACCTATGCAGAGTGCCAGCAGTGAAAAACCTGCCATAGATACAAGCCTTGTAAAGAAAGTCTTTACTCCCGGCTTTGATATTACCATAACAGCTATGAACACGATTACCATAAATATACATACAAAAAATCCTATATAGTAGTTGGTAATCATTGTCAGAGCAAGTGCTATGACATAAGTCTTATACTTTCCGTATACAAGCAGAGAGTACGCTCCCGAAACAACAAGCGGAAACAATGCTACTGCATCAAACCATATTACGTTCCAGTAGTAACCCATTGTAAACGCACTCAGCGAAAACAGAAGTGAAAAGAATACTATTGAAAAATCATTTTTCCTGAACACATTTCTGAGAAATACCGCAGTGAACATTCCTGCACAGCCTATCTTGACCATAAGGGATACTGTAATTGCTTCTCTCAGAAGCTCCTTCGGAACAAACATAAACAGCAGATTAAGCGGACTTGCAAGATAATACGAAATCAACGCTATATAGTTTGTACCCAGTCCTGTTCCCCACGACCACAGCATCGACGAACCTTCATGAAGCTTGTCATAGAAGTTACAGTAGAACGGATAGTACTGCTGCCAGAAATCAGTAACCAGTATCTGCTGGTCGCCGAACGGATATACCTCAAAGCTTGCAAATGCAATACCCATTATAAGAAAAGGCAGTGCAAACGCAGTTATGATAAAACGCTGTTCAAAAATCCAGTCTTTGAAAAACGTTTTTTCCTTTACGGGCATATTCACCCGTACAGAACTATTCATAGTGTATCAGTCCTCTCTATAATATTTCATAAAAAATACAATACAGTTCATTTTAGCACATTATGAGTATCCAGTAAATAAACAACATTGTAACTTAACAATTTTTTTGCTTTTATACGGTAAAAATTATAATTTATGTATTCACCCGAAAGAAAAAGCACCACGGATATTGCGGTTGTCCGTAGTGCTTCTCTGTTCTTTGTTTAAAGTTTTGAGGGGTATATTTTTTGAGGAGGGTAGAACATTTAACATACTCTGACGGTGCGGCTCCGTCATTGAGTATGCCTAGATAATAAGCTTTACTTGTGAACCTCATATGAATAATTATTTAAGTTTTGTAAAAGCTAATGTGAATAATATGTCATAATCTGTAAATATTTGCACAATAAAATTTAAAACAAATGTTTGACGTTCACTTCAAAATATGTTATAATATACTCAAACTGAAGGGAGTGTAAAATATGGCAGAGCTTTCAAAAAGTCAGCAGAAAATTCTTGATTTTATCCGCAATTCCATACAGGAGGGTATTTCACCTTCTGTGAGGGAGATTTGTGCAGCTACCAATCTCAAATCCACGGCTACAGTACACAGTCACCTCAAAACACTGGAGGAAAAGGGTCTTATTGTACGTAATCAGGGTTCAAACCGTTCCATAAGACTTACAGATGACAACACATCACTTATTCCCGTTCTCGGAAGGGTTACGGCAGGAGTTCCCATACTTGCAATAGAGGACGTGGAATGCTACATACCTATAAACGAGCGTATACGCAGGGGCAGGGAACTGTTTGCACTCAGAGTTGTCGGGGAAAGTATGATAAACGCAGGCATTCTGGATAATGACATTGTTGTGGTTCACAAGACACCGACAGCAGAAAACGGTCAGATTGTAGTTGCTATGATAGACAACGAGGCAACCGTAAAAAGATTTTATAACGAAAACGGCCGCATACGGCTTCAGCCCGAAAATGACGCATTCCAGCCTATAATAACAGATGAATGCTCAATACTCGGACGTGTTATATCCGTTGTGAGATATTACTGAAGTCCTTCTTTTCAAGTATCTTAGTATTCGGCAACGGAGGTGATGAAATGGCATTGATTGATATAAAGCAGCTTCACTGTCCGCAGTGTGCTTCAAAGAACCATATACACGTCTATAAAAGCATAAACGCTCAGGAGGACGTAAATCTGAGAGATAAGATACTTTCAGGACAGCTTTTTGATTTTTACTGTCCGTACTGCGAATACAGAGCAAGACTATACTATCCGTGTCTTTATAATGACGTAAAAAATAAATTTATGGTCTATTTCATACCCGGTATAGAAAAAGGACAGATTACAGACAGAGCCGTTGAAATAGAATTTGAAAATATGCCGAAGATAACCAAAAGAATAGTTCCTACATTCAATGAATTCCGTGAGAAAATAATAATATTTGAGGCTGAGCTTGACGATATGGCAGTAGAGCTTACAAAATCCGCTGTTGCCGGAGCTGTGCATAAGAAAAAAAATATGGACGCAAGCGAAGGATATTTCTCCGTTTACAACAAGGAGGACAATATAATCGGATTTACGTTTTTTCTCGGAGCTGAAAAAGAACCCTTTACTCAGACAACAAAGCTCGATGTCTATAAAAAATCCTGGAATATAGTCAGCCGTCTTGGAAAAAAAGAACGTTCTATGAAAGGCTTTATAAAAATAGACAGAGCGTGGGCAGACAATATACTGTTCAGATACCAGCGGTACGGCTTTGATACAATGTAGAAGTCTGCTGTTAAGCAAAATCCATAAAGTTTAGGTCAAGCCTTTTCAAAGGCTTGCGGGTCAAGGGCAGAGCCCTTGCGGTTTCCAAAGGCAGAGCCTTTGGTCAGGATTTTAAAGTGTGAAACCCTTTAACTATACTAACACGGAATGTGATGGATTATGAAAAAACTTTCAATAGGTATTCTGGCACACGTTGACTCGGGAAAAACTACTCTTTCCGAAGCACTGATGTACTGCTCAGGCAACATAAACAAGCTTGGAAGAGTTGACCACAAAAATTCATTTCTTGATAACTTTGAGCTTGAACGCAGCCGAGGCATTACCATATTCTCAAAACAGGCTGTGATGAAATACAGGGATACCGAAATAACCTTGCTCGATACCCCGGGACACGTTGATTTTTCCTGCGAAACAGAAAGAGTTCTGCAAATTCTTGACTATGCAATACTTGTAATAAGCGGAACGGACGGAGTTCAGAGCCATACCTGTACACTATGGCGGCTTCTGAAAAGATACAATGTGCCTGTATTCATATATGTAAACAAAATGGATATGGAAGGTGCGTATAAGGAAAAAATAATATTCGAACTGAAAAACAGACTAGGCGAAAACTGTGTTGAATTTAAAGCCGAAAATACAAATGATGACTTTTACGAAGCGGCAGCACTGTGCGATGAAGTACTGCTGGAGCAGTACTACGATAAAGGAAAGCTTGATATTGACAGTATTGCACGTGCAGTAACGGCACGGAAAATATTTCCGTGTCTGTTCGGTTCTGCCCTGAAGCTGGAGGGCGTAACCGATTTGCTCGATACCATATGCACGTATTCCGAAACACCCGTATATAAAAATAATTTCGGAGCTAAGGTTTTCAAAATAAGCGAGGACAAGCAGGGAAACCGTCTTACTTTCATCAAAGTAACAGGCGGCAGACTTAATGTAAGAGATATTATAAACTCTCCTAAAAATACAAATTCTGAAAAAGTAAATCAGATAAGAATATATTCGGGCGAAAAATATATTTCTGTAGAATCAGCAAGGGCAGGAACAGTCTGTGCGGTTACAGGCATAACCTTTGCTCATTCTGGCGACGGACTTGGCGAAGAACAAAATTCCTTTCTTCCTTTATTAGAACCTGTTCTTACCTACAGCGTAAATCTTCCGTCAGGTACAGATGCTCATACCGCACTTAAAAAGCTTAAAATTCTTGAAGATGAAGACCCTCAGCTTAACGTTGTATGGAATAACCGTCTTTCCGAAATTCAGATTAACGTTATGGGAGAAATTCAGCTTGAAGTACTGAAAAGCATTATATATCAGCGATTTGGCTTCAATGTCACTTTCGGCAGCGGAAGCATAGTATACAAGGAAACCATAAAAAACAAAGTCGAGGGTATCGGACATTTTGAGCCGCTCAGACATTACGCAGAAGTACACCTCATACTCGAGCCTGCACGAAGGGACAGCGGAATTTCCGTAACCTCTGTCTGCAAAGAAGATACTCTTGACAAAAACTGGCAAAGACTTATTATTTCCCAGCTTTCCGAAAAAACACATATCGGAGTGCTTACAGGCTCACCGCTTACAGACGTAAACATAATTCTGACCTCAGGCAAGGCTCATTTGAAACATACGGAGGGCGGAGATTTCCGACAGGCGGCATACCGTGCCGTAAGACAGGGTCTTATGCAGGCTGAAAGCGTACTGCTTGAACCTGTGTATGAATTTACTCTCGAAGTCCCTGTTGAAAATACAGGCCGTGCTATGTCGGATATTCAGCGTATGTACGGCAGCTTTGACAATCCTCAGAACAACGGCGAAACTTCTGTTCTCACGGGAACAGCTCCTGCCGTATGTATAAACAGCTACATCAACGAAGTAAATCAGTATACACACGGCAAAGGAAAGCTTGCATTATCCCTTAAAGGATATGAGCCTTGCCACAATACAGACGAGGTTATCGCCAGTATCGGCTATGTATGCGATGTTGATACGGAAAATCCTGCCGACTCGATATTCTGCTCACACGGTGCAGGCTATAACGTAAAATGGAACGATGTTCCAAATCATATGCACCTTCCCTCATCACTTAATGATGAAAAAAAACATACCGAAAATGACGCTCCGTCATATATTCCATCTGCAAGAAGCTCACGTTCTTCATTCGATATTTTTGCCGATGACAAGGAGCTTATGGCAATCTTTGAAAAAACCTACGGAGCAATCAAAAAAGATAAACGTACCGCATTCAGTTCGGCAAAAGATGAAATAAAAAAGGAAAAATCAGCTTCCGATGAAGTATATAAAAGAAAGAACACAAAAAACTACTCAGGAAAAGAGTATCTTCTTGTGGACGGCTATAATGTCATATTTTCGTGGGACAACCTCAAAAAAATTGCTTCCGACAGTCTGGATACTGCCCGAAATACGCTTATAAACGTTCTTTGCAACTATCAGGGATATAAGAAATGTGAGGTCATACTTGTTTTTGACGCTTACAGGGTAAAAGGACAGCACAGGGAAATCGAAAAGGCAAACAATATAAGCGTTGTCTACACAAAGGAAGCCGAAACAGCCGATATGTACATAGAAAAGGTTACGCATTCCATAGCAAGGGACAATAAGGTAAGGGTAGTTACTTCTGACGGTATGGAGCAGATTATTATAATGGGCAACGGTGCATTGAGGGTTTCGTCAAACTCATTCAGAGATGAAGTAAATCAGGTTGAGCAGGAAATACGGGCTATTATAGAAAAAACAATATGAAAAAATAAAGTTCAGTGAAAGCAGTGTTGAAATATGAATGATAAGGAAATGTTTATTCTCATATTCTCAGGAGTATGGAGCTTACTCGGCATAATTTTTCTGACGGTATCCGCTGTTATTTCTGCCTCACAGAAAAGAAAGGCAAAAGTATGTACAGCCAAAGCCATAGGCACAGTAACAGATGTTGTCAGCTATTCAGCAGGAAATCCACATTACAGCAACTATCACCCTGTGGTACAGTATACTACAGACGCAGGAGAAACCATTACAAAAAAATCTGTTTACGGAACAAATCCTCCAAAATATTCTGTCGGAGATATTATAAACATATATTACAATCCGCAGAAAACCGATGAATTTTATATTGCCGATGATAATATCGGAAAAATAGTCCGTATTGTTTTTATATTGGTAGGTATCGGAGCAATATTTATCGGTGTACTTGTGGGTACACTCGTATGGATTTTTGCATAACAAAATAAGAAAATTTCAAAAGCCTGTTCAGTATCCCTTTGTATGCGATTTTTTCATCAGCATTACAATTTACCGTTCCTTTTAAATTGTACATATACATTATATGCGTTGATGTCAACGATAAATTTTCCAAAAACGTTTATTTTTTGATTTTTGTTGCAAAAGCAACAGACAAATAAAATAATCGGGTATATAATAGATACAATAATAATAAACATATAACCTGAAATTATGTACAGGTTTTGTTATTACTATGAAAAACGGTTCTCAGAAAATATGATTAAGCTTTGAAAACCTCTGTGAAAAATATGTGTTAAAGGACTGATAACTTTGAAGGAATATTTTGATTTAAAAGGTAAAACAGCGATTGTAACAGGCTGTTCCACGGGCTTGGGTGTTCAGATGGCAAAGGCACTTGCAAATCAGGGCTGTAATATTGTAGCCGTTGCACGCCGTCAGGAAATGATTGACAAGGTTGCAAATGAGATAAAGGAACAGTTCGGTGTAGATGCAATCGCTATACGCTGCGACATTACGGATACCGAAATGGTAAAGGAAACTGTAGCAAAAACACTTGAGCATTTCGGAAGAATTGACATTCTGATTAACAATGCAGGTACGGGTGCAATAGCTCCTGCTGAAGATATTACAGATGAGCAGTTTGCAAACGAAGTAAATGTTGACCTGTTCGGAAGCTTCAAGTTTGCCCGTGAGGTAGCTAAAAAAGCGATGATACCTCAGAAATACGGCAGAATTATAAATATAGCTTCAATGTACGGCTTGGTAGGAAACAAAATTGCAGGTTCATCACCTTATCACGCAGCAAAGGGCGGCGTAGTAAACCTTACAAGAGCTCTTGCCGGAGAATGGGGCAAATATGGAATTACAGTAAACGCAATCTGTCCCGGATACTTCTACACTCCTCTTACAAGAGAAACTTTGGATACACCCAGCTTCAAGCAGTATGCTGACAGCGTAATTCCTTCCGAGCGTTACGGCGAAGAGGGCGAGCTTGATACTGCTGCAATCTTTCTTGCAAGCGACAACTCAGGTTATGTAAACGGAATTATGCTTCCTGTTGACGGCGGATACACCTGCGTATAAACTCAATAAAATTATGAAAAATATTTGCCCTGATACCGAAAAACGGTATCAGGGCTTTTTTAAGTGTGAATTAAAGGGCTTTGTCCTTTAAAATCCCACCAAAGGCTCCGCCTTTGGAAACCGCAAGCCTTTGAAAAGGCTTGACCTAAACTTTATGGTTTTCTCAGTCAGAGTTTGAGGATTATTTTACGATAAGACTTACTCCTGTCATTTCCTTTGGCTGAGGTATGTTCATCATTTCAAGCATTGTGGGAACTATATCCGAAAGCTTTCCGCCTTCCTGTCTGAGCTTGCAGTCATAGCCTACAACGCAAAGCGGAACAAGGTTTGTTGTATGTGCCGTAAACGGACTTCCGTCCTCGCTTATCATCTTATCTGCATTTCCGTGGTCGGCTGTTATAATAGTTATGCCGCCCATTTCCTTTACAGCTTCGACAACCTTTCCGACACAGGTATCCACCGTTTCAACAGCCTGTACCGCTGCATCAAACACTCCTGTATGACCTACCATATCGCAGTTTGCAAAGTTGAGGATAACAGCGTCATATTTTCCGCTCTTAATTCTGTCAACAACCTTTTCGCATACTTCGGGAGCACTCATTTCAGGCTGGAGATCATACGTTGCTACCTTAGGCGAAGCAACAAGCACTCTGTCCTCGCCCTCATAGGGTTCTTCTATACCGCCGTTGAAGAAGAAGGTTACGTGAGCATATTTTTCTGTTTCGGCTATTCTGAGCTGAGTTTTTCCGAGAGAAGCAAGGTACTCACCGAAAGTATTGTTCAACTCCTGAGATTTGAATGCGATTTCTACATTAGGCATAGTTGCATCATACTCAGTCATACATACAAACTTTACGGGGAACATACCGTTTCGTCTTTCAAAGCCCTTGAAATCGGGGTCAACAAAGGTTCTTGTAATTTCTCTTGCTCTGTCGGGGCGGAAGTTTATGAATATGATGGAGTCGCCTGCTTTTATCGGCTCTGCACCATCGATTATAACAGGAACTACAAATTCGTCCGTTACACCGTCAGCATATGAATCCTCTATAGCCTTTACTGCACAGCATGAGTGATTGCCCTCTCCGTATACCATAGCCGAATATGCTTTTTCTACTCTGTCCCAGTTTGTATCTCTGTCCATAGCATAGTATCTGCCCTCTACGGTAGCGATTTTTCCTGTTCCGATTTCCTTCATTTTGTCAAGACAAGCTGCGATAAAGTCCTTGCCGCTTGTAGGCGGTACGTCACGACCGTCCATAAAAGCGTGCATAAATACTTTTTCAACGTTCTGCTTCTTTGCAAGCTCAAGAAGAGCGTACAGGTGACCGTTGAAGCTGTGTACGCCTCCGTCCGAAAGCAACCCCATTATGTGAAGTGCCGAATTGTTTTTCTTTACGTTTTCCATAGCGTCCAGAAGAACTTCATTTTCGTAAAAATCTCCGTCCTGTATAGATTTTGTTATTCTTGTCAAGTCCTGATAAACAATTCTTCCTGCTCCCATATTGGTATGACCAACTTCACTGTTGCCCATCTGACCATCGGGCAAGCCTACAGCCATACCCGATGCTCCTATGGTTGTATAGGGATTTTCTGAAAATATTTTATCAAGATTGGGCTTGTCTGCCGTAGTTACCGCATTTCCCTCAGATTTGGGAGCTATGCCGTAACCGTCCATAATAATTAAAACCGCAGGTTTTTTCATTTTTCAGACCGCCTTTCATCAGTTTTATTATTCTGCCTGTTCTTTGATGTATTCCATTGTAAATGCAGGAATGAGCTTAAGACCCTCCGCTGCAAGAATATCCGTTGCTTTTTCGGCTCTCTGTATTACGCACAATACGGAGTCGATTATTGCTCCCTTTTCTCTCAGCTCGTTTGCTCCCTTTATGATAGCTCCGCCTGTTGTAACAACGTCCTCTATTATAAGAACGTGCTTTCCTGTTACGTCCGCACCCTCGGCAAGCTTACAGGTACCGTATTCCTTAGCCTTTTTTCTGACAAACGCTGCGGGCATACCTGTGTTTGCGGAAATTGCCGTAACTACGGGTATTCCTCCCATTTCAAGACCTGCAAGAACCTCTGTACCCTCGGGAATAAGCTCCGACATTATCCTTGCTATTTCTGCAAGAACAACGGGGTCTGCTTCAAAAAGATATTTGTCAAAGTATTCGTTTGAAATCTGACCTGACCTGAGCAGAAATTCACCTGTAATGTGTGAAAGCTCATATATCTTTTTAGCAACCTCTGATTTTGTCATTATCTATCACTCCATAAAATTATTTGCTTGCTGCCTTTACGATAGCTGCGAATTTCTCTGCTACAAGTGAAGCTCCGCCTATAAGACCGCCGTCAACGTTTTCCTTTGCTACAAGCTCATCACAGTTCTTCTCGTTCATAGAGCCGCCGTACTGGATTGTTACTGCATCTGCCGTTTCCTGTCCGTAGAGCTTTGCAAGTGTTGCACGGATAAATGCACAAACCTCCTCAGCCTGCTCAGCCGTTGCGGTCTTGCCTGTTCCGATAGCCCATACAGGCTCGTAAGCTATGATTGTCTTTTTAACGTCCTCTGCCGATACATCGAACAGGTCAAGCTTAATCTGTCTTGCGATAACTTCTTCTGTAATGTTGCACTCACGCTCCCACAAAAGCTCGCCTACGCATACGATAGGCTTCAAGCCTGCTGCCAGAGCTGCCTTTGTTCTCTTGTTTACTGTTTCGTCTGTTTCGCCGAAATACTGTCTTCTTTCGCTGTGTCCGAGTACTACATACTCTACGCCAAGCTCTGTGAGCATTCCTGTGGATATTTCTCCTGTGAAAGCTCCGCTCTCTGCCCAGTGACAGTTCTCTGCTCCTATTTTGATGTTTGTTCCCTTTACTGCTTCGATAGCTGTGCAGAGGTCAACATAAGGTACGCAGGCGATTACTTCACAGTCTGCGTCCTTTACAAGAGGTGCTATTTCTCCCAGAAGTGTCTTTGCCTGTGAGGGTGTCTTGTTCATTTTCCAGTTGCCTGCTATAACGGCTTTTCTTAACTGCTTATTCATAAAAAACGTCCTTTCCGATTTGCTTTGTTATTCCTGATTATTCGGGGTTTGCTCATAACCTACGGCTGCGGCGATTGCAGCCGAAAAAGACATTACGTCTTTTTCGGTGGTGCGGGCAAAGCCCGCACGGCTGACGCAGACCTTTGGTCTGCGTGCCGCTGCAATCGCCGTACTGCAAGACCTGAGCTGCGAGCATAGCCATAAAAGATATATTAAGCGTAAGGGCGGAAAGCTCCGCCCTAACTTTTAAAATTCAGATTATTACTTCTTGTCTGCGATAGCTGCGATACCGGGGAGAACCTTTCCTTCGAGGTATTCGAGAGAAGCTCCGCCGCCTGTTGAGATGTGGCTCATCTTGTCTGCAAATCCGAGCTGAATTACGGCTGCTGCGGAGTCACCACCGCCGATTATTGTTGTAGCGTCTGTTTCAGCAAGAGCCTTTGCTACAGCTATAGTACCTGCTGCAAGTGTCGGGTTTTCAAATACACCCATAGGGCCGTTCCATACAACGGTTTTAGCTGATTTAACGGCATCTGCAAAAACTTCCTGAGTTTTTGTTCCGATGTCAAGACCTTCCTTATCAGCGGGAATAGCTGTTGCATCTACAACTTCTACAGCTATGGGAGCATCTATAGGATTGGGGAAGGAGTCTGCTACTGTTGTATCAACGGGAAGAAGGAGCTTTTTGCCGAGCTTTTCAGCCTTTTCAATCATTTCCTTACAGTAGTCGATTTTGCTATCGTCTACGAGTGACTTACCAACCTCTAAGCCCTGTGCCTTGAGGAATGTATAAGCCATACCGCCGCCTATGATAAGCGTATCGCACTTTTCGAGAAGGTTTGATATAACGTTGAGCTTATCGGCAACCTTTGCACCGCCCAGAATTGCTACGAAAGGTCTTACGGGCTGCTCTACTGCATTTCCAAGATAGTTAATCTCTTTCTGCATAAGGTAGCCTACGGCTGTTTCCTTAACGTAATCTGTAACACCTACTGTTGAGCAGTGTGCTCTGTGTGCAGAACCGAATGCGTCCATTACAAATACATCTGCAAGTGAAGCAAGCTCCTTGCTGAAGGTTTCTATATTCTTTGTTTCTTCTTTGCGGAAACGTGTGTTCTGAAGCAATACAACGTCACCGTCATTCATAGCCTCAACAGCCTTTTTAGCGTTTTCGCCTACTACCTCATCGTCATTTGCGAAAACAACGTCCTTGCCGAGCAGCTCGCCCAGTCTTACTGCTACGGGAGCAAGTGAGAATTTTTCTTCTGCACCGTTCTTAGGCTTGCCGAGGTGTGAACAAAGAATAACCTTTCCGCCATCGTCAAGCAGCTTCTTGATTGTGGGAAGAGCTGCTGTAATTCTGTTGTCGTTTGTGATAACGCCCTCCTTGAGCGGTACGTTGAAATCACAGCGAACCAGAACTCTTTTGCCTTTTACATTGATGTCATCTACTGTAACCTTGTCTAAGAATCCCATTAAAAAACATCCTTTCAATAATATTTTAGAGTGTACCTTTGTATAGATATGGTACGGTATCAGCGTAAAGTTTTTCCTCAAAGCCTGAGAAAGTACCTTATACAATATATATATTATAATAAATTGCCACATTTTTCAATAGTTAATAACTGAATTTTTAACTATTTTATTTAAAATGCCGTTTGTTTCACGGATACGTAAATTTTAGTAATCAAATACTTGACAATAGTGAAATATAATGATAGAATAGCATTGTTATGCTTATCGTGCGTAACTAATTCCTTACCCTGTTATGAGCAGGGTCAGATGTCCATAAGGAGGTGCAATACAATGTCAGAAATCAAAAGTGCTTACGAGTCTGTAATGGTTATTTCACTCAAGCTTGGTGATGACGGCATTCAGTCAGTTATCGAAAAGTTCAAGGGTGTAATTTCAAGACACGCTGAGCTGGAAAGCGTTGACGAATGGGGTAAGCGTAGACTTGCTTATCAGATAAACAAGGAGTCTGAGGGCTATTATGTTCTGTTCAGCTTCAACTGTACAGCAGAGTTCCCCGCTGAGCTTGACAGACGTTATAAAATCGCAGACGGTGTACTCAGAACATTGATTATCAAAAAGGCTGAGGCTTGATTCCGTTTGTAAAAGTTTGATTTGAATAAGAATTAGTTTGTTTGTAAAGAGAGATGATTCGTTTTGTTGAATAGAGTTGTTCTTATGGGTCGTCTGGTTGCCGAGCCTGAGCTTAAAACTACAGGTACGGGAATTTCCGTTTGCAGCTTCTGCATTGCGGTAGACCGCAACTATGTAAAGCAGGGTACGGAACGTCAGACGGACTTCATAAATGTTGTGGCATGGAGGCAGAGTGCAGAGTTTCTCTGCAAATATTTTGCCAAGGGTCAGTTAATCGCACTGGAGGGTTCTATCCAGAGCAGAACCTATCAGGACAGGGACGGAAATAACCGCTCCGTTACCGAGGTTGTTGCTGACGGTATATTCTTTACCGGCGACAGAAGAGAAAAATCTTCTTCAGGCAGCTACGGTAATTACGGTGTTCCCCTTCCTCAGGAACCGCCTGCTTTTAATCAGGGCTCAGGCTCTGTGGGCGGAAACGGCGGAATGTCCGGCAGCAATACGGCTGCGTATAACAACGGACTTCCCGAGGATTTCGAGGAGCTTCCCGAAGATGATGACCTGCCGTTCTAAAATTTTTTGATTAACGCAGCTTTGCTGTAGACTATAATATTGTATAAAGGAGAGTTTATTATGGCTGAAAGACCTGAAAAGGATAACCGCCGTGGCGGTCGTAAGGGTCGCAGAAAGGTTTGTGCTTTCTGTGTTGACAAGGTTGAAACTATTGACTATAAAGATATAGCAAGACTTCGCCGTTACGTATCCGAAAGAGCTAAGATTTTGCCCAGAAGAGTAACAGGTACATGTGCTCATCATCAGCGTGAGCTTACAGTTGCTATCAAGCGTGCAAGACACATCGCACTGCTTCCCTACACAAGCGACTGATTTGCTGTATAACGCAGTTTCCGCACCGCCGAAAGGCGGTGCTTTTTGCAGACTTTTTTTAAATATTTTAAAAATTATATGCCATATCAAATTCAGATAATTGACAACATACATTTTGTATGTTAAAATTACAAAAGTGCCTCAACCACGGTTTTTGGAGCAAGCCTTTTATCAAGGATTTTCACCTTCCTCTGACTGTGATTGGTGAATACAATAGGCACAATATTATTAAAGAGGTGAAATTTATGTTGAAATCAGAAAAGGAAGCAATCATCAAGGAGTATGCTGTTCACGAGGGAGATACAGGTTCTCCCGAAGTACAGATAGCTTTGCTCACAAAGAGAATTAATGATCTTACTGAGCATCTCAAGGTTCACAAGAAGGATCATCACTCAAGACGTGGTCTTCTGAAGATGGTAGGTCAGAGAAGAAATCTTCTCAAATACCTCACCAAGGTTGACATCGAAAGATACCGTTCAATCATTTCAAGACTCGGTATTCGTAAATAATTGCTTGTTTTGGGGCAGACAGCTTAATTTCAGGCCGTCTGCCCTTAAATCAGTGTTCTTTTTCACACAGACAGGATTGTACCCGGTTAGCAGTGAAACGGCATTTTATTTTTTATGTTATGATGAAATACACGGCTGTGCGGCTTTTTCGGCGATTGCAGCCTGTTTCGGACTTGCGTCCGAAACCTTAATTCAGCCGTCATAACGGCTGAATTAAGCCAAAAGCCCAAGCTTTTGGAGGCTGCAATCGCATCCCCTGAGCATAGCACAGACGCTGTGCTGATATATATTTATTTATGATAAAATGCGGTTTAATTGCTAAGCGGTATAATTCTGCATATAATATAGGTTTAATAGGAGATGTTTTTATGTTTGAAAATTACAGAGTTTTTAAAACTGAATTTGCAGGCAGACCTCTTGTTGTGGAAACAGGAAAGATAGCACAGCTTGCAAACGGTGCCTGTATGGTACGCTATGGTGATACCGTTGTAAACGTTGCAGTAACGGGAGCTGCAAAACCCAGAGATGGTATAGATTTTTTCCCGCTTTCGGTTGACTTTGAGGAAAAGCTCTATGCTGTGGGAAGAATACCCGGCTCATACCTTAAAAGAGAAGGCAGACCCTCAGAAAAAGCCATACTTGTTTCAAGAGTTATAGACAGACCGATAAGACCTCTGTTCCCTAAGGATATGAGAAATGATGTTTCGGTAATCTGTACGGTTATGTCAGTAGACCCCGACTGCTCACCCGAGATTACAGCTATGGTCGGTACGTCAATTGCTCTTTCAATTTCGGACATTCCCTGGAACGGCCCTATTTCGGGAGTATCAGTCGGACTTGTTGACGGAAATTTTGTTATCAATCCCAACAAGGAGGAAAGAGCAAAATCCAGAATGGCTGTAACGGTGGCTTCAACCGACAGCAGAATTGCTATGATAGAAGCAGGTGCTGACAGGGTTTCCGATGAAGATATGTATGACGGCATTATGGCAGGTCATAAGGCAAATCAGGAGATAATCGAATTTATAAAGGGAATACAGAAGGAAATAGGAAAAGAGAAGTTCTCATATCCCAGCAATGAGCCTGACCACGAAATGTTCGAGAAAATTTTTGAATTTTCCGAAAGCGATTTGAAGGTCGCACTTGATACAGATGACAAGACTGTAAGAGATGCAAGGCTTGTTCCCATATACGAGGCAGTTCACGCAAAGTTTGACGAGGAATATCCCGAGCAGGAAGCAAAGATTGACGAATGTATGTATAAATGTCAGAAAACCATAGTCCGCCGCTGGCTGCTTGACGAGCAGAAGAGAGTTGACGGCAGAGGTATGAACGATATACGACCTCTTGCTTCTGAGGTAGGTCTGCTTCCCAGAGCACACGGCTCAGGTCTGTTTACAAGAGGACAGACACAGGTTCTCACAGTAGCTACACTCGGCCCTGTAAGTGACCAGCAGATTCTGGACGGCATAGATGACGAGGAAACAAAGAGATATATGCACCACTATAATTTCCCCTCATACTCTGTCGGAGAAACAAGACCCAGCAGAGGTCCCGGCAGACGTGAGATAGGTCACGGAGCATTGGCTGAAAGAGCACTTGTTCCCGTTATTCCCTCTGTTGAGGAGTTTCCCTATGCTCTCAGACTTGTTTCAGAAGTAGTATCCTCAAACGGTTCAACCTCACAGGGTTCAATATGCGGTTCTACACTGGCTCTTATGGACGCAGGCGTACCCATAAAAGAACCCGTTGCAGGTATCTCATGCGGACTTATCACCGAGGGCGAGCGTTGGATGACTATGGTTGACATTCAGGGTCTTGAAGACTTTTTCGGCGATATGGATTTCAAAGTTGCAGGTACTCATGACGGTATAACCGCAATACAGATGGATTTGAAAATTTCAGGACTTACTCCCGAAATGGTAAAGGAAGCTCTTGAAAAAACTCACAAGGCCAGAAATTATATACTTGATGAAATTATGCTCAAGGCTATTCCCGAACCCAGAGCCGAGCTTTCAAAATACGCACCCAAGATGCTCACAACCACTATACCCGTTGACAAGATAAGCGAGGTTATAGGAAAGAGCGGAAAGGTTATTAAGGAAATTCAGGCTGAATGCGAAGTCAAGGTAGATATAACCGATGACGGAAACGTATTCGTAAGCGGTCTTGACTTTGAAAACTGCAAACGTGCTATTGAAATAATAGATACAATAGCAAAAGATCCCGAACCCGGTGCTATATACAAGGGAAAGGTTACAAGAATTATGGATTTCGGTGCATTTGTCGAAATAGCACCCGGTAAGGAAGGCTTGTGCCATATTTCTCAGCTTGACGTAAGACGTACCGAAAAGGTTGAGGACGTTGTAAATGTAGGCGATGTAATCATAGTAAAGGTTCTTGAAATTGATGACAAGGGCAGACTTAATCTTTCAAGACGTGACGCACTTATTGAGATCGAGGGTCTTACACCTGAGCATAACAGCCAGTACGCTCCACGTCCCAGAGGAAACAGAAGAAACGGAAAAAGATAATCATATCTTTGTGGTATAAATATAAATCTGCTTCGGAACGGGGGGATTTTTCAGATGAAGCTTAAGCGGTTTTTGAGAGAAGTAGGAGATGAAGATATTATAAGGATATTCCTCAAAGGTCAGCCGGCAACAGGTGCTTTCACGGTCTATTCATTCAAGAGAAGTATGGAATATAAGATATTCAAGACAGCAACTGTAGATTATGTGGAGGAAATACCTGTTCCGCACGGCAAAGTAGTAAACGTATACGTTAAAGACTAACGTTTATTAAGAACCTGTTTAATGTGCTGCCGCATAACAGACTGAGGTTTAAACGAATTTTTCAGGTTTCCGTTGAACCTCAGTCAAGCGTGCGGCTCTGATATAACCGATTTAAGCTTGATTGAAACTACAAATAATTAATCTCAGTGATTGAAAAGAGGTAGGCAGAAAAATGACACTCAGACAATTTTTCAGGTATTTGAAAAAGAATACTGTTGTAAGGGTATTCAAGGATAAAATGCCTGTTGCAGATCCGTGTGAGGTAAGGGTATTCAAAAAAAGTATACCGTATCACGAACTGAAAAATAAAAGAATGGTATATATGGCAGAGCTGCCTGCACCTTACGGAAAAATAATCAATATACACGTAGAAAATTAATACAGAAAAAAATAACAGATAACTTATACAGGGGCAGTATATACGGAAATTTCTTTCATCGTTATATACTGCTCATAATGTTTTTTACCCTGCAAATATAAAAATGTTAATATTAGTCAAAATTTCCGATAAAATTTATATGAGTTTTTATAAAAAAAATTTTACAGGGTATAGAAATATCTATAAAAAAAGAGTATAATAAGATTTAGTGTCGGCTTTATCGAAATGCAGCGTTAAAACCGCATTCCGTGAAAACGGCTGTAATAAGTTTTTAATCGACCTGACATATTAATCTGTCAGGTTTCAGAATAACTGCACTCACTGAATATTCAGTGTATGCAGCGGTCTTGAAAAGGAGAATACATATATGGAAAAGAAAAATTTGGACTGGGCCAATATGGGCTTCGGTTACAGAAAAACTGACAAGAGATTTGTTTCTACATTCAAGGATAATAAGTGGGACAACGGAGCACTCATTGAAGATGATATGATTACAATGAGCGAGTGTGCCTGCGTACTTCAGTATGCACAGACCTGCTTTGAGGGTCTTAAGGCATATACCACCGCAGACGGCAGAATTGTATGCTTCCGTCCTGACCTCAATGCAAAGAGAATGTTCGATACCTGTGCAAGACTTGAAATGCCCCAGTATCCCGTTGATAAATTTGTAGAGGCTGTTGTGGCAACCATAAAGGCTAATGAAGCTTATGTACCTCCCTACGGCTCAGGTGCAACACTTTATATCAGACCTTATATGTTCGGTATAAATCCCGTTATAGGCGTTAAGCCTGCCGATGAATATCAGTTCAGAATATTCACAACACCCGTAGGTCCTTACTTCAAGGGCGGTGCAAAGCCTATAACAATAAGAGTAAGCGATTTCGACCGTGCAGCACCTCACGGAACAGGTCATGTAAAAGCAGGTCTTAACTATGCTATGAGCCTTCACGCTATAGTTTCCGCTCACAAGGAAGGCTTTGACGAAAACCTCTACCTTGACCCTGCAACAAGAACAAAGGTTGAGGAAACAGGCGGTGCTAATTTCCTGTTCATAACCAAGGACAACAAGGTAGTAACTCCGAAATCGGACAGCATACTCCCGTCAATAACAAGACGTTCGCTTATGTATGTAGCAGAAAACTATCTCGGTCTTGAGGTTGAGCAGAGAGAGGTTTATCTTGATGAGCTTAAAGATTTTGCAGAGTGCTGTCTGTGCGGTACGGCTGCGGTCTTATCTCCCGTAGGAAAGATTGTAGACCACGGCAACGAAATATGCTTCCCCAGCGGTATGGAGAAAATGGGTACAATTACTCAGAAACTTTACGATACGCTCACAGGCATACAGATGGGTACAATCGAAGCTCCCAAGGGCTGGATTTGCGAAGTAAAGTAAGCTTTTATGATATTTACAGGCGACAGTTTCACACTGCCGCTTGTTTTTTATAAAAGTATGAAACATAAAGTTTAGGTCAAGCCTTTTCAAAGGCTTGCGGTTTCCAAAGGCAGAGCCTTTGGTGGGATTTTTAATGGCAAAGCCCTTAAACTAAAAACATTTACAGTATGTTAATTGACTTTTTATCGTGATTTTCGTACAATTTAGTTGTAAGCTGTATGTATAAGGAGTTTTTTTATGAAAAAATTTTTTGCAGTTATATTTTCATTTGTAGTTCTTGCAGCCGCTTCAACGGCTATGAGCAGCTGCGGCTGTTCAAACAGTCAGAATTCGTCTGTTTCAGCTTCGCAGAATTCTTCGCAACAAATATCCTCCTCCCCCGAAAAAGATCTGGTAGGAAACTGGGGAGAACGCTCCGATAATGTTGAAGCAGAATTCAACGATGACGGTACCTGTAAAATAGGCGGAGTAAATGGTACTTATAGTGTCGATGATAAGCATACTCTTACCGTAACACCCGACGGAGATAATGCTGCACCTATGACTTTTGAATATGCCCCGTCTGACAGCAGCTCTGTTGCACAAAATCAGTGGAGAGTATCTGGAAACAAGCTTTATATCAACGGCTATCAGTACTCAAAAACAACTTCCGAAAATAAGGGGGAAACTAAGGTGGAAACTCAGACCTCCTCTTCTTCAAAAAGTAACGGCTCAGACGTTTCATCTTCAGCCGCAAGCAGTAAGGACAGCTCCTCACCTACTGAAAAATCAACAAGTAAAAGCCAGCCTTCTTCAAGTAAAAGTGAAAGCAGCTCCTCGTCAAAGACAGAAAGCCGACCTTCAAGCTCCGAAAGCAGTTCGTCAGGTTCTGCAGAGAGCAAACCGTCAGACTCTTCGTCAACGAGCAGTTCTTCAACCGTCACTTCTTCATCAGGAATATCATCTTCACAGCCTGATGACGGTGCAGAAGATGACATAATAACAATTTATCAGAATTTAGATGATTTTGTAATGTAAGTTCATTGAGAATTTCTGAGCCTATATCACTCAACAAAAAATGCGGCAGTCTGCTAAAAGTCAGAGCTGTCGCATTTCTATAGAAACAGTCCGAGCATAACCCTCGGCTTTGATAAAGCTGCGATTGCAGACGGCAAAAGCTACGCTTTTGTCCCGTTCAAAGCATAGGCTTTGAACGGCACGGCGGCAAAGCCGCCGTGGTCTGCAATCGCCAGAATTTAGTAAAAAGTCTGAAGCATATTGTATACATTTTAAATATATGCTAAAATTAATCAGACATTATGATATATTTCGACAAATTATTCGTTTTTGTAAGGAGATAAAATTTATGTCCGTAAATGTAAAACTTATAGCTCATACCCCAAATCCTGAGCAGACAGTTGCGGCTGCGGCAAAGCTTTGCTATTCGCCGTCCTCGGTTGACGATATTCTGGACGGTCTTGATGAAGAAAAAAGCCGTTCCTTTATCCGAATGCTTTCTTCAATGGGACACGAAAGTCCTATGGAACACGTAAGCTTTACCTTTGGTATTGACGGAATTTCAAGAGCCTGTTCACACCAGCTCGTAAGACACAGAATAGCATCATACAGTCAGCAATCGCAAAGGTATGTTGACGGCAACTGCTTCGGATTTGTAACACCGCCGTCCATAGCAGAGTGTCCCGATGCTCTCGCAGAATACCAAAAAGCCATAGAAACCCAAAGCAAGGCATATTCTGTTATAAGAGATACACTAATATGTGAAAGCATACGCAATTCCGATGACGGAAATCACCTTAAAGGAACTCACGAAAATATTATTGAAGAATACAGGCTTATAAATAAAAACAAGCTTGCAGACTTTACCAAAAAAGCAAACGAGGACGCACGCTTTATTCTTCCGAATGCCTGTACTACCTCAATAGTAGTTACAATGAATGTACGCTCTCTTCATAACTTTTTCGCACACAGATGCTGTAACAGGGCACAGTGGGAAATAAGGGAGCTTGCCGTACAAATGCTCAAAATCTGCAAAGATACAGCACCTTCTTTATTTGAGAGTGCAGGGCCGAAATGTCTTGAGGGAAAATGTCCCGAGGGTAAAATGTGCTGCGGCAAAACAGAACAGATTCGGGATTTCTTCTCAAAGCTTTGATTATCGGGAGGAGTATATGCAAAAGCTCATAGTTATAGAGGGTCTTGACGGAAGCGGAAAAGCTACTCAGACAAAATTGCTTACAGAATGGTTCATTAAAAACAATCTCGATGTAAGACAAATAAGCTTTCCCGACTACGAAAATCCGTCATCGGCACTGGTAAAGCTCTATCTTGAAGGAAAACTCGGAAAAAATCCCGATGATGTAAATGCCTATGCCGCATCTTCATTTTACGCTGTAGACAGATACGCAAGCTATAAACAGTTCTGGGAAAAGGACTACCTCAGCGGAAAAATAATAATAGCCGACAGATACACCACATCAAATGCAATATATCAGCTTTCCAAGGTTAAATCCGACAGCCGTGACGAATTTCTTGAATGGCTGGAATTTTACGAGTACAATCAGCTTCAGCTTCCTGTACCCGACCTTACAGTTTATCTTGATATGCCTCCGGAAATATCGCAGGAGCTTCTTGCAAAGCGTTACAACGGCGATTCAAGCAAAAAGGATTTGCACGAAAGCAATTTCAGCTTTTTGCAGCAGTGCAGGGAATCGGCTCTCTACTCTGCAAAAAAATACGGCTGGCATATAATAGATTGTTCACAGTATGGGAAAGCTAAATCGGTACAGGCTGTTCATTCCGCAGTACTTGATATAGTCAGGGAAAACTTTTTATAAACTGATACATTAAAAATATCCCCGAAGGTATGGAGCAGGTACGCACTGCGATTGCAGACGGTCAAAAGCTTTGCTTTTGACCAAATAAAAGCGAATGCTTTTATTTCACGGCAATGCCGTGGTCTGCAATCGCCAAAGCTTTCCGCACACTTTGGGGCAAAGATAATTAAAGGAGAGTATAAAACTATGATTTACGTTTTTTTAGCTGACGGCTTCGAGGAAACAGAAGCTTTGACAACAGTAGACATTTTGAGAAGAGCCTCACTTGATGTCAGAACCGTAGCCGTAAAGAAGGAAGGCACTCTGGTAACATCTTCTCACAACATAACCGTATCCGCCGATATTAACCAGAATGATATTACTGAGGAAAATCTTGAAGGTGTAATACTGCCCGGAGGTATGCCCGGTACGCTCAATCTTGAAAATTCCGCAGTTGTGGTTGAATATACCGCCTACTGTGCGGACAATAATTTAATCATAGGTGCAATATGTGCCGCACCGTCCGTACTTGGCAAGATGAATATTCTTAACGGAAAAAAAGCAACCTGTTTCCCCGGATTTGAAAAATTCCTCAAGTCTGCAAAATATACCCCTGAGTTTACTGTATGTGACGGAAACATCGTAACCGCAAAAGGTATGGGAGCAACAATACCTTTTGCACTCAAGCTGACCGAACTGTTTAAGGGAAAGGCTGCCGCAGAAAGCGTACAGGCTTCCTTACAGTGTCCGTACAGCTATGAATAAGAACAGCGTAAGAAACATCAAGAACTCACTTCGGGCATATTACAAAAAAGTACGTGCATCGTCAGACGAAAGCTCACGAAAGGAATACAGCCGCATAATAACTAAAAAAATAATGTCGGCTGACTTCTACCGAAATACAGACACCGTTTTTACCTATGTTTCATTTTCAACAGAGCCAGACACAAAAGAGCTTATACGCTGCTCTTTGAACAACGGAAAAAAGGTTGCCGTGCCGTACTGTATTCCCGAAACAAGTATTATGAAGTTCTTCTATATAGAAAGTGAACAGCAGTTAAAAAAAGGAAGCTTCGGAATTTATGAGCCTGTTGCGGAAGAATGTGAGGAGGCAACGGAAAAGTCAGGTATCATTATCGTACCTGGACTTGCGTTCGACAGCAGAGGCTACAGAATAGGATACGGCAGAGGCTTCTATGACAGGTATCTGCCCGACTTTAACGGAGAAAAAATCGGCATATGCTACAATAACTGTATTCGGAAATGTGTTTTGCATGACAGCTTAGATGTACGTGTAAATTACATAATTACCGAGAAATTTACAAAATTTATTGCAAAATAATTTACTTTGGGGTATTATATAATTTGGAATGCTGTGCTGTATAAATCAGTTGATTTCCCGAACAAAGGCATTCACGGCATACAGCCTGGTAAATGGATTTATACGGCAAATTTGTTAAGTTTTAGACTTAAAGAAAGGAAACAGCTATATGAATGACGATATGAAAATGGATTTTTCAACAGACATAGAAGCCGCCCGAAAAAAGCGTGTAAAATCCTTTAAGCTGAATCTGGATAATAAAGCGGCTGAGGAAGATGCAAATTCGGACGTTTTCGGAAGTAACTCCGACAGCGGCAGCAGCGAAATTGATACCGAAGCATCTGCAAAAATGATGGCAGATGATTTTTCCGACAAATTCTCACTTCACAAATATACATCTGCCGACCAGATAGACAACGAAAATTCCTCCGATGAAATCTTTGAGGGTGAGGAACGTGCAATCGTTGATAATGACGATGAAGACCCCTCTCTCGAAATCTCCAGCTTTTCCAACAAAGAACAGAAATACAAGATGGATAAGGCTGAACGTAAGGCAGCAAAAGAGTATAAGAAAAAGGAAAAGGCACGTCTTAAAGAAAAGGCGGGAAAAAACGGCTGTCTGTTCAGGTTTATATGGCTGTGTATGGTTGTATCCGTTTCGATTATACTCGGAATGTTTATGTGGAACGGTATGCGTGACCTTCTGGGAATAAACAGACCTGAGGAGGGCGACAGCATAATTCTCGATGTTCCGCCCGATATGAGCTTCAATCAGATTGTCGAAATGCTTAAATCCAACAATCTTATAAAGGACGAATTTTTCTTCCGTCTTTATGCTCATATAACGCATTCCACAAAGGGCTTTGAAGAGGGTATGTACACAATGCGTCCCAATATGGACTACGAAGCTATACTGAATACACTTCAGTCGGGACAAAGACCTACCGAAACCATATCCGTACAGTTCAAGGAAGGTATGACGGTAAGACAGGTTGCCGAAGCTCTTGAGGATAAGAAGGTATGCAAGGCTGATAAATTCCTCGAGCTGTGTAATTCCGATACCTTTGATGAGGAATATTCCTTCCTCAAGGAAATCAAAAGAAATGACCTTTGTGCATACAAGCTTGAAGGCTATCTCTTCCCCGATACTTATGAGTTCTATATCGGTGAGGACGCAGACGACAGTGTACGAAGATTCCTTGATAACTTTGAGTATAAGATATGCAAAAAGACAAGCAATGTTGCAGGCTATCCCGAGGCTGTTTCAATTGAGCGTGTAATCAAGGACAGAGGAAAGACTATAGATGACGTTGTTAAAATGGCTTCACTTATTCAGGCTGAGGCTGCCGACATAAAGGATATGTACGTTGTTTCTTCCGTATTCTATAACAGACTTGCTACTGTAAATACAGGCGGTGTATCGCCTTACGGTGACTACGACCTCGACAAGCTGAAATCAGACGCAACGCTGTATTATCCCTACAGTGCTCAGGAAGATATTCCTCAGGAAATTGTGGCTACATTCAAGAGCAATTACAACACCTACAATATCGCAGGCTTGCCGCCTGGATCAATATGCAACCCCGGACTTGATGCAATTGATGCCGCAATCAATCCCGACAGCACCAACTATTACTACTTCTGCCATAAAGCTCCTACAGAAACAGACGGTGCAACTCCTTTCTATGCTGCTACATTCAGCGAACATCAGAACAACCTTGTTCTTGCAGGTCTTGTTTAAAAAACATAAAGATTTTAATTCAATACTTAACGGCTTCCGTCCATTCGGGCGGAAGCCGTATTTTTAAGTTAAATATTTTATCGGATAACTTACAGCAATCTGTCCCAGCCTTGTAAAATAACCGTATGCCCGTCAACATACTTATTGCGGAAATACTCTGCTTTAGCTCTGTTTGCAGTAATTTCTTCAGGATATTTTTTGCAGATTTCGTCAAATTCACTTTCGCTTATCTCACTTGTCGTGATATAGTCGCTGTTTCTGTCGGGATAGCCGTGCCATGCAAAATACTGTCTTTTTCCGTTATGTGTTCTGTAACCGCAGCCAAATCGTACATTATTGGAAATCACACGAAAGAAATAGTCCTTGTTCTTATCCATTTGGTTGTCCTCCTCAAAATCATATTTTGAACATTATACCATATGTCATTTAATGAAAGCTACACTTTTCACATTTTTACAAAATAAAAAAGCTCTGCGTGATGCAAAGCTGAATTATATAAAACATCAGAATAAATCGAAAGTAAAAATCCCCATAATTTTCTTTGACGGTCTGGAAACATTCTCATTCGGATTATTACTGAAAGATTGGTGAGATTCTGGAAAATATAGTCCCCATTCGTTGAAATTCACGACAGCTTCGTTTATTATGGCGGTGCTTTCCCCTTCATCGGTCACAGTATGCTTCAATACTTTCTTTTGAGTAAGCCTGAAATTTTGAAATCCCATTTCTTTCAGCACATCTTCCAGTGTTTTATTCTGCTCAATCGAGTGTTTCACACTGCTGAACTGAAACCAGCCATAGTCATTAAAGTTAAAGAAATCATTGTGAAATCTGCTGTAATCTGAATGCTTTTTGGCAAATTCCATATAATCAACGCCGTTTTTATAATTATCCCCGATATTTTCCACAGCATAGGTAACAATATCATACAATTCTTCCATTTTTTCAGGTTCACCATAATAATTCCAGTACGCAACAGCAAAGTCATTTACAAGCTGTTCTTCATCTGCTGCGGAAACATCAACACCTTTATTATATCGCATCAGACCGTGTCCCATTTCGTGAATCACGTTGTAATACTGAAAATACAGACGAAATCTTTCCTCGGTTTTTTCTTCACCCATCGCCGCTGTAACATTTTGCCTGTCTGATTCATTCCAGTCAGTCCATCGTGTCGTCTTAATCAAATATATATTCGGAGAAAGAAAAACTGAAAGAAGAAGTGACAGAAAAACAAGTATCACAATGATTGTTCCTATCATATCCCCTTTTGAGCTGAAAATACCGTATTTTTTCTTAGTCCTGTTTCCTTCATCAAAGCCTGTATTCATTTATCCGATGCTCCTTTTTGTTGGATATTATCAGTCATACACTGAGAAGTATTGTATCAGATTACAGAATAATTTACAAGAACCTTTTCAGCAATCTTATTCTGAATTTTTATGAGCAAAAATTTGTCCCGATAACGTTTTTCGTTATCGGGACATTCTGATAATTTCCGTTAAAGGGTTTCACCCTTTAAAATCCTGACCAAAGGCTCCGCCTTTGGAAACCGCAAGCCTTTGAAAAGGCTTGACCTAAACTTTATGGTTTGTGTTTTTTGGGGTCTGATTATTTAAAATAGTTTACTCCGCTTTCAAAAATCTTCTGGTCTTTCTCAAACGGAACATTTGCGTAAAGATTTTCTCCCTTACGCTCCGAATGACCCATCTTACCGAATATTCTTCCGTCGGGACTTGTTATACCCTCTATAGCACATACAGAACCGTTGATATTGAAAGCAATATCATCAGAGGGTACACCGTCAGGATTTACGTACTGTGTAGCAACCTGTCCGTTGGCAATCAGAGTATTGAGCATATCATCATCAGCCATAAATCTTCCCTCACCGTGAGATACGGGAACAGCAAAGACATCGCCTGCATTTACACCCGACAACCAAGGGGATTTTACGGAAGTAATGCGTGTATATGCCATATGTGAAATATGTCTGCCTATGGTATTGAATGTAAGAGTGGGCGAGTTTTCCTTGATTTCGGTAATTTTTCCGTAAGGAACAAGTCCAAGCTTGATAAGAGCCTGAAAACCGTTGCATATACCAAGCATAAGACCGTCACGTTTTTCAAGCAAATCTGTAACAGCCTGAGAAATAACAGGGTTTCTGAAAGTAGTTGCTATAAACTTACCCGAACCGTCAGGCTCATCGCCGCCGCTGAATCCACCGGGGAGCATTATAATCTGTGACTGCTTAATCATTTTTTCCATCTGAGATATTGTTTCTTCAATATCGTTGGGAGTAAGATTTTTTACAATCAGAAGCTGAGGCAAAGCACCTGCTTTTTCAAAAGCTCTTGCGGTATCTACCTCACAGTTAGTTCCGGGGAATACAGGAATAAACACTCTGGGCTTAGCAGTCTTTATTACAGGGGAAAGTACACTGCGTTGTGTGTACAGAGGAATATCGTGAGTTATTGCAGGACATTCTGCCTTTGTTGCAAATACCTTTTCAAGCTTGCCCGACCATATATCTATGAGTTCATCGAGCTGAATTTTTCCGCATTTTATGTCTATTACGGGAGTTTCCAAAGTTTTTCCGAGGGGATAAGCAAGAACGCCGCTGTCGAGTTCTGCATTTTCGGAAAGTTCAAGGATAATTGCTCCGCTATGAGGTGCAAACAGTTCTTTTTCGGTGAGTTCGTGGTCAAAGGTGAAGCCTATCTTATTTCCGAAGCACATTTTAGCTACTGCGGCAGCCGCACCGCCCTCTTTTACAACCGAAGCGGATAATATTTTTCCGTCACAGGCAAGCTCATAGACAGCTTTATATAATTTTTTCAGAGCTTCCCATATGGGCATTTGTGTTGTCTTATCCACGGGAACGGGAATATATATTACGTTGGAATCAGCCTTTTTAAACTCAGCGGAAACGGTTTTTGAAGCCTTTGTCATAGCAACGGCGAAGCTGACCAGTGTAGGCGGTACATCGAGGCTTTCAAATGAGCCTGACATACTGTCCTTACCGCCGATAGACGGTATACCCATTCCAAGCTGAGCCGACATAGCACCTAAAAGAGCAGCCGCAGGCTTACCCCAGCGTTCGGGCTTATCGTAAAGACGCTCGAAATATTCCTGGAAGGTAAGTCTTGCCGTAAGGGGATTTGCACCGACAGCGGCAAGCTTTGAAAGTGACTCGACAACCGCAAACGCCGAACCGTGGAACGGTGACCAGCGTGACACTCCGGGAATAAATCCGAAGCTCATAGAGGTTGCATCGTCTGTTTCGCCCTTTTCGAGAGGAATTTTTGCAACCATAGCGTCCTGAGGTGTAAGCTGATATTTTCCGCCATAGGGCATAATTACGGTAGCTGCACCGATACTTGCGTCAAATCTTTCGCCAAGACCAATCTGTGAGCATACCTCAAGACGTGACATATTGTTTTTGAACGCTTCGACCTTTGTCATATTTTTAAGAATATCGGGAACATTGTTTCTGTAGTTGCTTTCCTCATCGGGAGCGGTTATATAAGCCTTAGCAGTCTGGGTAACGCCGTTTGTATTCAGGAATGCACGGCTGAGGTTTACAATGGTATCCCCTCTCCATGTCATAGTAAGACGGGGATTTTCGGTAACAACAGCTACGGCAGTAGCCTCAAGGTTTTCGGTATGGGCATATTCTATAAAGCTTTCTACATTTTCGGGAGCAAGAACCACAGCCATTCTTTCCTGAGATTCCGATATAGCAAGCTCTGTTCCGTCAAGACCTTCATATTTTTTTGTTACCTTGTCCAAGTCAACGGAAAGACCGTCGGCAAGCTCGCCTATAGCTACACATACACCGCCTGCACCGAAATCGTTGCAGCGTTTTATCATAGTTGCTACGTTCTTATTTCTGAAAAGACGCTGTATTTTTCTTTCTGTAGGGGGATTTCCTTTCTGAACTTCTGCACCGCAGGTTTCGATTGACTGCTCCGTATGAGCCTTTGAAGAGCCTGTAGCACCGCCACAGCCGTCACGGCCTGTTCTGCCGCCGAGCAAAACTATTATGTCATCGGGAAGAGGTACTTCACGGATAACGTTTTCTTTTGGAGAAGCACCTATAACCGCACCGATTTCAAGTCTTTTTGCGACATAGCCCGAATCATAGAGTTCGGTTACCTGTCCTGTTGCAAGACCTATCTGGTTGCCGTATGAGCTGTAGCCTGCTGCTGCTCCCGTTGTGATTTTTCTGCTGGGGAGTTTTCCGTGCATTGTATCCTTGAATGCGACAGTCGGGTCACCGCTGCCTGTTACACGCATAGCCTGATATACATAGGAACGTCCTGAGAGGGGGTCACGGATAGCACCGCCAAGACAGGTTGCAGCTCCGCCGAAGGGTTCAATTTCGGTAGGGTGGTTATGAGTTTCGTTCTTGAACTGTACAAGCCATTTTTCGGTTACTCCGTCTATTGTAACGGGTACTTCTATCGAACAGGCATTGATTTCATCGCTTACATCAAGGTCAGGTATAAGACCTCTTTTTCTGAGCAGCTTCATTCCTGTGAGAGCCATATCCATAAGGGAAACATCTCTTGTACTGTTCTCTCCGTAAATTTCATCTCTTGAAGCGTAGTACTCTGAAAGGGCATTTTCTATAGCAGTGCTTAACACACCTTTTTCTATTTCTATTTTTTCAAGTCTGGTCAGGAAAGTTGTATGTCTGCAATGGTCTGACCAGTAGGTATCTATTACTCTTAACTCCGTTACGGTCGGATTTCTTTTTTCGTCATCTCTGAAATAGTCACGGCAGAATTTCAAATCGCTGAGCGTCATAGCAAAGCCCATTGAATTATAGTATTCCGACATCTGTTCATCGTCAAATGAGATAAAGCCTTCAACCTCGGCTACCTTTTCGGGAGCAGTTACGGGGATTTCAAGATTTTCAGGTTTTTCCAGAGATGCCAGACGTGACTCTACAGGGTTAATCATATAATTTTCTATTTTAATCAGGTCGTCATCTGTAATATCGCCCTTTACGGCAACAACCTTTGCACTTACTACAGTCGGACGTTCTCCCTGAGTGAGAAGCTGGGCACACTGTGAAGCACTGTCGGCACGCTGGTCATACTGTCCGGGGAGGTATTCCATAGCGAACAGCTTCCAGCCGTCCTCAACGGGGAGTTCCTCGTCATAAACGTTATCCTGATTGGGTTCGGAAAAAACAATAACCTTTGCCTTTTCAAACTCATCGGCAGTAAGTCCCGATACATCGTAGCGGTTTACAAGTCTGAGAGCCGTAAGAGCTTTAAGTCCGAGATTATGCCTTAAATCCCAAAGCGTCTGAGATGCTTCAACATCAAAGCCTTTTTTCTTTTCTACAAATATTCTCGTCACCTGTGACATTAAAAAAATCAGTCCTTTCAATCGGTTAATTGAATTACAGAATAATTCTATCATAAAATATCCGCTTTTACAACGAAATATTGATTATAAAACATTACAAAAAGAGTTATTGACTGTTTTCAGGGTTATCAGGATTATTGTTGAGTTCTTCAATAATTACGGGGCGGTGTTCCTGTAATGATTTCTGAACATCGAGTATTCTCTGATTTGACGAACCCCTGAAATGCAGCATAAGACTTTTCTTTGACAAAACAAAAGGGCCGTCAACAAGAATATCGGCATTTTCAAGAAGTTCTTTCCATTGAGGGTGTTCGGAAAATCCTGCCTGAAGCTGCTCGAAGGTGAAGCCTGTATAAATCATCACGTTAAGCCCTTTTTTATGGCATTTCTTTGCAAGCTCCGTAAGAGGTTCGCACTGCATAAATGGTTCGCCACCTGAAAAGGTCACACCCTGAAGCATAGGGTCTTGTTCGACAGCTTTAATTATGTTGTCGGTATCGCTCATATAGCCGCCGTTGAAGTCGTGTGTCTGCGGATTGTGGCAGCCCTCGCACTTATGAGGACAGCCCTGTGTAAATACCGTCATTCTTATTCCGGGGCCGTCAACAATGGATTCTCTTACAACGCCTGCAAGACGTATTTTACTCATAACTTTAAACACTCCTGTCAGATAAAAAATTATATTATCACTTCAAATGTGGTTGTACTGTCGCTGCATTTTACCGAAATGCTTCCGTGATGGTTTTCGGCAATCTGTTTTGCTATGGCAAGACCCAGACCGTAGCGGTTTTCTTCTCTTGAACGTGATTCATCGGCACGGAAAAATCTCTCAAAAATCTTGTCACGCAGTTCATACGGTACAGGCTCGCCCTGATTTGATACGCTTATCATACATCTGTTTTTTATACGCTTAGCGTCTACCGTTACCGTGCCGCCTTCATAGCAGTGTTTTATTGCATTGTCGGTAAGTATTGCTACAACCTGTTTAAGCTGCTCCTCGTTTCCGTTTACGATTATTTCTTCGTCCAGGTCGCACATAAGGAGTACGCCTTTCTCAAAAGCAACGCTTTCAAACGGCATAGTAACCTCCATAATTGCGTTGCATATGTCGAACCTCTGCATAGTGCTGTTTTCGGAATTTGTTTCAAGCCTTGTCAGTGTAAGCAGACTGTTTATAAGTCTGCTCATTCTTTCTGTTTCGGATAGTATATATCCAAGCCATTTATTTTCGCCTATATCCTCGTGCAGTATATCCGCATTGGCACTTATTACGGCTATCGGAGTTTTCAACTCGTGACTTGCGTCTGATATAAACTGTTTCTGCTTGTTGAAGGTTTCTTCCACAGGCTTTACAATATTTGCGGAGATAAGAAACGCAGCCACGACAATAACCGCCATACCGAATACAAATATTATTACAGAACTGAAAAGCATTGTCTGAGTACTTTGCACAATGGAGCGGTTGTCCATAAATCCGACAATATGGCTTGTTCCGAAACCGCCGTAATCAAAATCCTTTACAATGAAAATGAGGTCTTTTATTCTTCCTCTTTTGAACGTTTCGGATAATACCTGTCGGGTGAGTGCGGATATTTGCTCGTAAGAATAGCCGTCATCGTCCTGAGCAGCAATATTTGTTATGTTTCCGTCAGTTCCTACAAAGGCTATATAAATGTCATTATCCTCATAGCCACGCTCATCATAGTAATAGTACTTGTCGGTGCTGCCGAAATAATTTCCGAAATAACTGCCGAAATAGCTCGTGGGAGCGGAAAGAGAAGCCATTATACGGTTAAGTCTGCCGTATGATACATCTGTTACCGCATGATAGTTTGATATGTTTACCGCAAGAAGAACTCCCGTAAGTACAAGCGATAAAATCAGGGTAAGCAGAAGAATAAGCTTGATTCTCAGCTTTTTAATCATTTAGCTTCCTCCAGTATGTAGCCAAGCCCACGCACTGCCTTGATTGATACCTTTGAACCTATAAATTTTATCTTTTTTCTTGTAAACGATACGTAAACCTCAGCATTGTTATATTCGCTGTCGCTTTCAAGTCCCCACAGCTTTTCAACTATCTGTTCTTTGGTGACAATCTGATTTTTGTTTTTCATCATAAGTTCAAGAAGCTGAAATTCCTTTACTCCCAGCTTCATACTCTTGCCTGTCTTGCCGCAGGATATTTCGCCCATATTTGTATTAAGCTCCATATCTCCGAAGGTTATTACACTGCTTTCAATTTCGCCCTTTCTTCTTGTTATAGCCCTCAGCCTTGCAAGAAGCTCCTTTGTCTGAAACGGCTTTGTCATATAATCGTCCGCACCGCAGTCAAGTCCCTGTACCTTGTCATCAAGTCCGCTTTTTGCCGTCAGCATTAAAACAGGTGTCTTTATTCCCTCGGCTCTCATATTCTGAAGAACCTCAAAGCCGTTCATCTCAGGCAGCATTACGTCAAGCACTACGGCATCGTATATTCCTGTAAGTGCCTGATATAAACCGTCCTGTCCGTTGTCCGATATGTCAACCGTGTACTTTTCCTTTTTTAAAATTTCTCTGAGTGCGTCCGCAAGACTGTACTCATCTTCCACTATAAGAATACGCATAGCTGTTTCCTCTTTTCATATGAAAACTTGCGGCTTCGCATATGCGGCGATTGCCTGTATCAAAAGCTTTGCTTTTGATACGGTTAAAGGGTAAACCCTTTAACCGCCTTGCGGATTAGTCCGCAAGGCGGCAATCGCCGCCCGAAGCTTTTGCTGTAACTATATGTTCTGATTATACCATAAAACTATGACAAAAGTTACAGCATTTTTTAAATTATATTCTGTACGAAAAATCAATTCTATGTTATAATGGAAAAAAATAAACGCTCAGGGAGGGCTACAAGGTATGAAATATGATACAGCTTACGCTAAACTGATAAAAAAAGAAGAAACAGCAGAAAATATTTTTGATTTTGTGCTGGAATGTCCGCAGCTTGCTGAGAAAGCAAAAGCGGGTCAGTTTGCCCACATTGCCGTACCGGGGAAAACCTTACGCAGACCAATATCAATATGTGATGCAGACGAAAGGAATATAAGGATAGTTTTTCAGATAAAAGGAGAGGGAACAGAAATACTTTCCAAAAGCAAGGAAGGAGATTTGATAGATATTCTTGCACCGCTGGGACACGGCTTTGATATTCCAAAGGGAAAAAGGATTGCTTTTGTCGGAGGAGGAATAGGAGTACCGCCTATGCTTTTCAGTGCAAAGCAGGCTGATGATGCCGTAGCAGTATTGGGTTTCAGAAACAAAAAAGCGGTAATACTGACAGAGGATTTCAAAAAGGTATGCAGTGAGGTATTCGTTGCGACCGATGACGGAAGTTTCGGAATACACGGTTTTACAAGCGATATTCTCAGGAACATAATAAATGATATAGATATGGTATGTGCCTGCGGCCCTATGCCTATGCTTAAAGTTATAGCTGAAATCTGCAAGGAACACAATAAGCCCTGTCAGGTATCGCTTGAGGAAAGAATGGGCTGCGGTATAGGAGCGTGTCTTGTATGTGCCTGCAAAACGCTCGATAAAGACGGCAATATTGAACATAGTCATGTATGTAAGAAAGGCCCTGTTTACAATGCAGAGGAGGTTGTTTGGTAATGGCAGATTTAAAGGTAAATATAGCAGGTGTTGAGTTTAACAATCCCATAATAGCCGCATCGGGAACGTTCGGATTCGGCAGAGAGTACAGCGAATTTTATCCGCTGTCGGTTATGGGCGGAATATCCTGCAAAGGAATTACGCTTAAAGAAAGACTTGGAAATCCTGCTCCGAGAATTGCCGAAACTCCTTCGGGTATTCTCAATGCGGTAGGACTGCAAAATCCAGGTGTCGAGCATTTTATAAATGAAGATTTAGGCTGGCTGAAGCAGCAGGGAACAGTTGTAATAGCAAATATAGCCGGAAATACATATGAGGAATATTGCAGTATGGCTGAAAAGCTTTCCGATACTGACGTTGATATGATAGAGCTTAACATATCATGTCCGAACGTCAAAAGCGGCGGTGTACAGTTCGGAACATCGTGCGAAAGCGTGGGAGCTATAACAAAGGCTGTGCGTAAATACTGTAAAAAGCCTCTTATCATAAAGCTTTCCCCTAACGTTACGGATATTGTTTCCATAGCAAAGGCGGCTGAGGCTGAGGGGGCAGACGCTCTTTCACTGATAAATACGCTTACAGGTATGCGAATAGATATAAATACACGCAGACCCATAATAAAGAACAATACAGGAGGACTTTCGGGAGCAGCGGTATTTCCTGTTGCAGTGAGAATGGTATATCAGACAGCACAGGCAGTAAAAATTCCCGTTATCGGAATGGGAGGTATTTCAAGCTGGAAAGACGCAGTCGAAATGATGATTGCAGGAGCAAGTGCCTTGCAGATAGGTACAGTTCTGTTCAAAGACCCCTATGCCCCGATAAAAATAACTGAGGGTATGAACAGATTTCTTGACGAAAACGGTATAGCCTCAGTAACTGAGCTGACAAAGACCATAAAAGTATGGTGACTTCGCTATGGTTATAATGTCAGTGGATTTAGGAAAAGCAAGAACCGGAATTGCAGTATGCGATAAAAACGAGCTTCTTGCTTCGCCATTGGGAACGATAGAAGAGAGAAATTCAGAAAAAACTGCGGAAAAAGTCTTTGAAACAGCCAGAACAAGAGGTGTTGAGCTTTTTGTTGTGGGACTTCCGAAAAATATGGACGGTACAGAGGGCGAAAGTGCAGATAATGCACGGAGCTTTGCCGCTTACCTGTCGGAAATTTCGGGTATAGAGTGTGTTATGCAGGACGAACGTGGAACAACCGTGACAGCACATAATTTTCTGAATACCACAAATACGAGAGGAAAAAAGCGTAAAAAGGTTGTTGACAGTGTAGCCGCCGTCATTATACTTGAAGATTATCTAAGACGCAGGAAATCGCAGAACTTAATCAATACTCCAGACTGAAAATTTATTTTTCAATCAAAACAGCAGCTTTAAACAGAAATTTCTGCTTAAAGCTGCCTTTTTTGACGTATTAAGAAAAACGATGAAAATCAGATAGCTACTCTGGGTGTAGTTCTTATGAAGATAAAGTTCTTGAAAGAACCATCGTTTGAACCTGAAGTATCTGTAATGCCCTCGCATATTCTGAGGGTTGTTGTAGATGTGGAATAACCGTTGCCGTACATATTGTTGAGTATAGTACCGGACATTATAGAGTAGTCACCCTTTGTTGTGTTATTGGCAATTGCCTCTATGAAATTGGCATCTGCCGTAACGCTGCCGTCCGTAGGCATTATTGCAGCGGCATTACCGCCCTTTATAAAACGAAACTCTTCGTTTGTCGGGGAAGTAAATACATAGTCAAGCATATACTGCTTATCGGGACTTGTGGGTGAACCTGTGCCGTTTATACTTCTGAATGTAAAGCTTGCCTCTTTTATATTATCAACGGTAAACACGGGTACAAAATAGTTGGAAACTATCGTACCATTGGGTTTTGTATACGTTGTATAATACTTTGCAAGAGCATATTTGAATGTTCCGCATCTGTAGAGAACGTAGTCATTATATTCATCTGCCGCAACGGTATCCGAATCCTGAAGCGGGTCAGTACCTGTGTTTCTGTCGGTTACGTAATCTGCCAACGTATTTGAAAAGGTAGGAAACGTACTTGAAGAATTATCCACAAGCTGAATATCAACTGCATTTCTGAGATACTTGCTGAAGTTTTCCTGCATAAGGGATATGGAACGCTGGGATTCCGATATATTTCTTACGCACTGGTAGTCCTCCATTGCGGTGACAACAACCTGAAGGGACATAACTGCTATTATAGCCAGTATAGCCAGTGTAGCGAGCATTTCAATCAGTGTTGTACCACGCTTGCTTCTGAATTTTCTGCCTATTCTTTTTATATAGTCGGTCTTTAAATTCACAGCTTATATCCCTCCTTTAAGTTTCAACATTTACTTCACCTTCGCAGGTTAAGAACATACCCTGTTTTGTGCCGTAATAAACACTTACCTGTATCTTGTAAACATCATATGTCTGCACCGTACCAGACACAGTATCCTGTGTCTGTCTTGTGTCTTTCTGAATACTTACATATCTTTTCTGAATATTGGGATCAGGTCCTGAAGTTGCGGTCTGCTGCTCCAGCACAGAATACTGTGAAGGATCATAGATTGTGCTGTACAAATGTATATCTGTATCAGCCTGAACAGTATTTGTAAAGAAAGATGTTTCAAAAGACACTGCACTACCTGCCACTGTAAGACAGTCCTCAAGTGCCGTACCTGTTCCCGACACTGAAGGCTGTTCTGCCTTCTTTGAGAGAATTGACATTATAATATCGCAATCTCTCTGTGCAAGCGACTGTGCATCGTCTTTTTTTGCACCCATCTGTACAGAGCGGTAGCTCAGGTTAAGCCCCATTATGGAAGCTCCGACCGTAAGCATAATAATTGTAACCGCAATAATAAGCTCCAGCAAAGACAGACCCTTTTTGTTGTTAATACGTCTTTTAGGTTTAGAGCTTAATAAATTTTTCATTAATAATACCTCTCACTTGCAACATCGAATTTTGTTTCCTGACTTACAAGATGGAAGTTACTTCCCTGCGTTGTCATTATGGATCTTGCCTTGAGAATTTCACCGTTGAAAGCCACACCAACAATTCCCTCGTTGCTCACAATAGGAATGTTATAAGTTCCTGCTGTCTGGAATTTTATCGTTTCAACCTTTGTACCGTTGCTAAGCTCCTGATAAACGCTCATATCCATTATGGGAAGAGTATTGAGCGTTCCTGCCGCATTTGGATTAAGATAGAACGGTCTTTTAAGAGTTTTGCTGAATGTAACAGAAGAGTTGCCCGACATATGTGCTGCACTGAAAATCAGAGTATCCGAACCTGCTCCGGGAGTATATGTTGCAGTTGCTGCAGGAACAAGATTAAGAATATTTGAAAATACGCTTGTAAATACATTGCTCTGCTTGAAGCTGCTGCCTGATGATGCAAAACCTATGCCTGCCGGGATAAGTCTGTTTTCGCTGCCTGTTGAAGTCTGGAGAGAGCTTCCGCCTGAAACTGCTGTTCCTGTGAAGAAATATTTTGCAGCGTCTGAGAAAAGCTCAAGTCCTTCGGGGACAGCCGCATATGTACCTTCTGCAACTGTATATGACTTTCCGTCATATACTACGTTGAAAGGAACCATTACCATAAGCTTGCAGCTTCCCTGTGCTCTGCCGTCATTGAAGCCGTAAAGCTTGAATGAACCATTGTCAACCTTCTTTATAGTATTGGATATGTTACCAACCAAGTCAAAGTGTATCGTAGGGTTGTTCCATGTGATAGCAGGGCCGATGGTAAGAACAACTGTGGGTGAACTTATTCTTATATTTACATTGTTGCCTACAATAAAGTCTGCATCAATGCCGCCCTGATCAATACGTTTAACACCGTCATAGTATTCGTTGTACTGATATCTTGTATCACTTCTGAACCACTGCATATTGAATGAGCGTCCTGCATACCAGTGATAGTATCCGGAATTTGTCGGATACATATTAGGAGAGAAGAAGATATTCATTCTGCTTCTGTCCTGATCGAAAGTATAACTGTCAACATCTCTTGCGTTGTCGTAACCTGATTTGGTACCGCTCAGATATCCTCCGTCATTTCCTACTATCTTAACGTCGCTGCTGCCAAGATTTGTTTCGTTACTTCCTGTATGGATTTCACCGCCGTTTTCATAATAACTCATAATCTGGTCATACAGATTCAAGTTCATAGCTGACTGCAGAAGTGAACTATCCAAATATTTCCACGCACTCTTGTCATAAAGAGATTTACCGCTCTTTATCATCCAGTAGCCTGCACCTCTTTTGAAGGTGTTGTCATTGTGTACATATGTGTTTTCGTTGCACATCCAAAACTTGACTTCATTGGGAAGATAAATATAAACATAATGTTCACCATTATAAAGGTTTTTATCTCCATCTCCGTAGTATATAACCTTGGGAGCATTATTGATATCTCCTCCGTTGGATCTTACAACAACATTGTTTTTTATGACAAGTAACGCACATCTTATACTCTGTCCGAAATCGGTATTTTCTTCAAAGTAGCAGGTTTCTCCCAACTCCTGACCGTTACCGTTGTTTTCGGAACGTGCAGCATCATCGACCTTAGCTCCGTTGAAACTTCCGAGGAAATAAATGCCCTGATTGTATGCTGCTGTTATGGAGTGGTCATTCTGGGTATTAGCCATAAAGGTTCTGTCCATAACTACAGGGAAGTATGTTCTGTTGTTTTCAAACTTAGCGTTTGTGTCACCTTCATAGAATACCTGACCATTACTGTTTGATATTTTATTCAATGACTTACCTGAGCTGTAACCGTTTGAGTTTGATCTGTTCTCATTCAAAGCCGTCTGCTGACTAACCATAAGGAAAGCTCCTGCTCCGCTGCCGTTAGGTGTGGGCGGTGTATGTGTAGGAGGCTGTGTAGGAGACTGTGTAGACGTAGCAGTTGTGGGAGGCTGTGTAGGCGGTAATGTAGGGTCAAGGTCAAATGTATACTTGGTATACGAAACCGCCTCGAATGACAAGTCACCCTTGTTAAGACTTACATTATTATTGTATTTTCCTGTGGTATTGAGTGCTGTAACAGAGTAATCACCGGGGGAATTGTATTCCATTCTGAAATACGTACCGTCACCGCCGATAACATTATAGGTTGTGCCGTCACTCCACTTTGAAGCCTCTTCCTGTGCCTCGGCTTCTGTGCCAAACGATTTTTTTACGACTGTGCCACCCGAAACAGGCTGGAGCAGTACATAATATTTCTTGGGAGTTGAAGCACTGGGCAAATCCGAAGAAGCTATAGCATTATTTTTCAGAGCGTCACGTATTGTGCTGAGTCCGCTCTTTGCCGAAATATATGCCTGGCGTGTATTAAGATCCGATCCTGTTTCATTCTGCTGAAGAATCGCAATCGTTGTAATACTGCCCGTAATCATAATCAGAAACAGACAGATAACCAAAGCATATGCCAACGAAATACCTTTCTTACTCTTAAGGTTCAAGTAATTTGACATAAATCTCACACTCCATTCATTAGTTCAAATGTAACCTTTTCGGCTTCAGATTTTAAACTCGCCTGAAAAGCGGTGCCGCTTTGTGCCATCATCACGACACCGCCACGCCAATAAGACAAATTTATGAAGCCTTACTTTCTTTGATTTACTTGATTACGCCATACATTCCGAACATTCCGGAGAATATAGCTATAACGGTAAATCCGATAACTACACCTATGATAATAGTCATCATAGGGGTCATCGCATCAGTCATCGCCTGAGTAGAATCATCTGCTTTTTCCTCGTACATACCTGCGATTTTTTTAAGCGAGTCAGACAACTGACCACTTTCTTCACCGACACGTACCATTGATGTGAACAGTCCGTCAAAAACAGCCTTGTATCTGTTCATAGATACGTTGATAGGAGTACCTATCTTAACATCTTCTATAACCTGATTAAGGCAGTCTTTCATAAACAGGTTGGCGATAACATCTCTGGAAAGAGTAAGAGAATCCAAAATATTAACACCACTGTCTGCGAGAGTTCCCATCATATTTGCAAACCTTGCTACATTAGTAAGGCGGACAACTTCTCCAAAAATAGGAATTTTAAGCATTACTGTCGAACACCACATCGCAAAAGTGTAGTTTCTCTTGCGGACTGCCATAAACACAATTACAAGAACAACTGCGATTATTGCCAGCAGCCAGCCGTAATTTACAAGAAAGTCTGATACGTCCATTACGAACTGCGTCATCGCAGGAAGCTTTGAACCGAAGTTCTCAAACATTCCTTTAAATGCAGGAAGTACGACAATACTCATTACTATAATAAGGGCAAGTGTAAGCACGAGCAGAAATGCCGGATACATCATAGCACCTTTTATCTTTCCTGTCAACTTCAGCTCTTTTTTAAGCAAATCCGCACACTGGTCAAACGCATCGTCAAGCTTACCGTTTGCCTCACCTGCCTGTATGATGTTTATATACAGTGTGGGGAAAGTCTTGAACATTGCCATAGCTCTCGACAAAGTAAGACCGTTGTAAAGGTTTATACTTATATCTCTGAGTATGGAACGCATCTTCTTGTCTTTTTCCGAGTCAAGCATAACTTCCATAGCTATCGAAAGGGATATACCTGAACGCATCATCAAAGCCATCTGGTGGAAGAATACAAGCATTTTGTTCTTGGATATTTTCAGTGTGTGAACGTCCTTGTTTACACCGATTTCCAAATCCCATATTGACTTTTCTTCGCTGTCTGCCTGATTTTTTGCCGTTACCTCAGTTACCGAAAGAGGATTGAGATTTCTTGCTCTAAGGTTCTTTCTTACTTCCTCGGCACTGTCGGCTATCATCTCGTTTTTATATTTTCGATTTTTTTCGTTTACTGCAACATACGTATACTTAGGCATAAAGGACTACCTCCTGTTCTTTAAGAAAGCAGCCGTTCCGCCAAGACCCTGACTGCCGCTCTTTCTTCCCACACCGGGCAAAGATGTTCCTGAATTCTGAGGACGTCCCGGAGGTGCTGAAGATGATGTTGCGTCCTCAAACATCTCGTTTCTGCCGGCATCAAAGCTGTATTCGTATGCGGTTTCGGGAGAAATAATTCCTGCTGCAAGCAGATTTTCGATTGACATTTTTCTCGTAATCATACCTGCACCCTGATTAAGCTCGATATTCTGCTCAATCTGAGGAATTTTGTTTTCACGTATAAGGTTAGCGATAGCTGAGTTTACAAACATTACCTCAAACATACCTACTCGACCCTTTGTATCAGCTCTGGGCAGCAATCTCTGCGATACAACTGCTTTGAGCGTTGTTGAAAGCTGGCTGAGTGCCTGTTTCTGTCTTTCAACAGGGTACATATCTATAAGACGGTCGATTGTCTTAGCCGCACTTTCGGTATGAAGCGTTGAGAATACGAGGTGACCTGTTTCAGCCGCTCTCAGTGCTATTTCCATAGACTCAAGGTCACGTATCTCACCCATGAGGATTACGTCAGGGTCTTCACGGAGTGCCGACTTGAGGGCTGTTGAGTAAGTTTCACTATCCTCACCCATTTCACGCTGGTTGATAATACATTTGTTAGGTGTGTGCATATACTCAACAGGGTCTTCCAGTGTGATTATATGCAGATACTTCATTTTGTTGATTTCGTTTATAATTGCTGCAAGCGTCGTTGATTTACCGCTACCTGTAGGGCCTGTTACAAGTACAAGACCTTCCTGAAGCTGCAAAATTTTTCCGAGTGACTCGGGCAGGCTCAGGCTTGACATTTCGGGAGGCTTCTCCTTGATAATACGCATTACCAGTGATGAGCCGTGTCGCTGACGGAATGCGTTTACTCTGAAACGGGCACAACCTTCAAGTGCATATGAGCAGTCATAGTCACCCGTTGCGATAAAGTCTGCCAGACCATCGGGAGGAAGTACCTGTGCTATATATCCAAGTACGGTTTCATCATCGAGCGGAGGCATTCCCTCAAAGTACGTAACTACGCCGTGTACTCTGTATGCGGGTGCATTGTAACTCGCCATATGAATATCCGACGCATTATGTGCAACAGCAAATCTGACCATTTGTTCAAATTCCAAACTGTAACACCTTCCTTTCTTATTTTTTCAGCACGATGAGCTTAATCGTCATCGCTGTATACCTCTGCAACTGTATCGAAGTATGTTTCAAATGTGATTATTCCTTCAACAAGAAGCTTTCTGAGGTTCTCCTTCATTGAAATCATACCCGATTCAATAGCTATATCGTTTATCTGTTCCGTAGTTTTGTTTTCGTGTATTGCGTGCTTTATTTTGTTGTCAACAATCATAATCTCATGTACGGCGGTACGACCCTTGTTTCCTATGTAGTTGCACTTGGGACAGCCGCCTTTTTTTGCATCATATATTATGATGTCGCTGTCAAGGGGCATTCCGATTATGCCAAGCTCTGACTCTGTTGCCTTGTGAGGTTCACGGCAGTAGGGACAGACCTTACGCACTAGCTTCTGAGCTATTACTCCGAGAAGTGATGAGGATACCATGAACTTTTCAACGCCCATATCAATCAGTCGTACTACGGAGCTGGCTGCGTTGTATGTATGGATTGTTGAAAGAACCAGGTGACCTGTGATAGCCGCAGATGCTGCTATTTCGGCGGTTTCCTTATCACGTATCTCTCCGACCATTATTACGTCAGGGTCCTGACGCAAGATGGAACGCAATACGCTTGCGAATGTAAGTCCTGCTTTTTCGTTGATGTTTACCTGTGTAATTCCGGGAATTACCATTTCAACAGGGTTTTCAACAGTGATTATGTTTGTATCGGGCTGGTTGAGCTGTGAAAGACCTGTGTAAAGGGTTGTTGATTTACCAGAACCTGTAGCACCCGAAAGCAGGATAATTCCTCTGTTACTGTGAAGCAAAGTTTCAAATTTTTTCTTGTTTTCCGGCAGAAATCCGATAGCATCGAGTTTCAGCTCCATACCGATAGCTGTCGTAATTCGGATAACGATTTTCTCACCGAAAACTCCGGGAAGGTCGGACACACGCATATCTATCTTCGTATTTTTTACGTTATAGTGCAGACGACCGTCCTGAGGTATTCTCTTCTCTGCTATGTTCATTCCCGATATGAACTTTATACGGCTTATGATTGAGGGGGCGAGCTGTTTTGTAACACGTGTGTACTCTGTGAGCTTACCGTCAATTCGGAAGCGTATTCTCATATCGGTTTCCTGAGGCTCTACGTGAATATCGGATACCTTCATACTTACAGCATCTTCAAACATCTTGTTTACCAGCTTGATAATAGGCTGATCCTCAGCCGCACTGTCGTCCTCACGGACGCTGTCCTCGCTGGCAGCCATCTGCTGCTTGATGAATTCCTGAGCCTCATCGTACATCTTTTCCTGCTGATTGGAGCTGAACATCTTCTCCTGCTGAGCCTTTATCTGAGTAGGTGTCGCAACAACCATTCTTACCCTTTTCTTGGTATTGCTGCTTACTACCTGAATCATCTTGTAATCAGCGGGATTTGAAGTAGCGACAGTCAGCTTTCCGCCTTCTTCTTTTATCGGAGTAATGCCGTAATCCTCAACAAGAGCCTGAGGTATGGTATCGTAGACCTCTTCGGGTATCTGAATGGCTGTCAGGTCTACCATATCTATTTTGAAGCGTTCCGCAACAGTTTTGTAAATATCCTCTTCACTCACCATATTTTCCTGTATGAGTGCATTTTCAAGGGTAAGGTTATCATCGTCCTTATACTTCTGCTGAAGTGTCTTGATATTCTCTTCTGTTATAAGATTTTTGGCTATAAGACTGCTCTGAATATTAAAAGCCGAATTTTTCATACAATAATTACTCCCTCACTTCAATAGGTTAAAGTACAATTCGATAAGGTGTGATATTGGACCGTGCAGAACTATCGTGCAGAATACGCCGATACATATTGACGGCCCAAAGGGAATATAACTTTGAGTTTCTTCTTTTTTAACAGCGTTTACAATAAGCGTACCTATGATAAGAAGAAACGCTGTGAGTACGGCTGCAAGCAGTGCCGTTAAAATATCGGGAAATCCCGTTGCTATTCCTACCGCTGCAAAAAGCTTGACATCTCCGAAGCCCATACCGTCCTTTTTCATAATAAAGAGCGTAATGAGATTAACGAGAATTATAAGCAGTCCCACTCCCAGCCCTGCGGCAAGAGGTGACCACCAGCTTTTTATAATAATCTGTCTGTTGAACAGGTCATAGTAGGCGAATACAAGCGAGATTATTCCTGCAAACAAAGCGAACTGGTCGGGGATTATGTAATATTTTCCGTCCGAAAGTATTACCATAATCAGTACATATGTAAGTGCCGTCAGAATCAGTGTGTAAAGGCTGAAGCCGAACACAAGATATACAAGTGCAAACGCTGCGGCTGAAAGTATTCCTCCTGCAGCATACAGCACTCCGCCCTTAAACCTTTTCTGACTGAGCAGCTCCTCGGAAGGTTCTTCATCATAATCACACAGCCATTCCGCCGGTATTTTGTTCAGCACAAATATGCTGAGTACGAAAAGCAGTACACCAATAAGTGCGGATACTGCCGCCATTATGATGTTGAATGCAGTCAGTTCTACAAAAAAACCGTTCATACTTTATTTTGTAGTAGCTGCCTGAGTGGGAGCCTGTGTTGCAACCTCGTCTGTGTTGTAGTAGTAAAGTGTAACCGATATACTTACATCGCCTGTTTTTGCTGCATCGTCAGGCTTGAATGCACAGCTCTTTACATAATAACAACCCTTCGTCTGCTTTTCGATATACTTGAGGAAAGCAAGCGTTTTTTCATATGTATCCTTATATGCTATACTCAAATCTGTTGAATAAACAGGATAGCCCGATGAAGAAACTCTTTTAAGACTGTCTGCCACGGGTGCAGAAAGTGCATATGTATCAAGCTTTATTCCGTTATCTTTGAAATACTGCTCAAGCTCCTTTGAGCATGTGTCAACGTCTATGAAAAGCTCCTTCTGCTTCTTTTCAAATTCCTCGTTGTTTCTTTTTATTTCTTTTTCGATTGTATCCTTCTGCTCCATGGCAGTATCATATTTCTTTACAAGTCTTACGGTTTCGTCATGTGCTTCCTGCATTTCAGGAGCATCCCTCAGCAATGCACTTCCTATAAATGCCCAGAAAAGGATACCTGCTACAAGTGCAATCAGGAAAATATACACAAACTTCGGTAATTTACTCAAATCTATATCGCTGTTGTTCATAGTATCTTTCTCCCTTCTTATTTAGATGTTGCCTTTTCGGTTGCCTTCTGTGCGGAAGCAACTATAGATGTTGAAGTCTGCGTCATATTAGCATAAGCCGCCTCTTCTTCTTCCGTATCTATTACATTAGTCAATGTCATATTGAAATCATAAGTAGAAGCACCCTTTATCGCATTTTCTGACATACTGAAACTTTCTGAAACAGTAAAGAATCCGTTGCTGATTATTTCGTCCTTAAGTGCGAGAAAATCCTTGAACGTGCCTATGCTTGCATTTACAGGTATATTAATCTTGAAGCTTTTCTTATCCTTGCCTGATGAATCATACGAAAGACTGTATCCGCTGAAGTTCTTTGTTTTGTCAGCAACCTGCTTTTTGACCTGCTCAAAGGTATCAGAAACATAAAGTGGAGTTTTCGGCAGATTTTTTGCGTCGCTGACCTGATTTTTCAGTTTAGTCTGGATAGTTTCCTGTCTTTCGAGAAGATCCTTTGCCTGCAGATACTTATCCTCCTGCAGCTTAGCCTCGTCCATAGACTTCTGAATGTTCAGGAAAGCATAATATCCGCCTGCAACAACAATCGAAACACCTACCAGTGCCGCAAATACGATACTTGCATATTTGCCTATATCAAGTGATTTCTCCTTGAGTGGCTGCAGACCTACCATAAGGTTGTTCTTATATTTATCTCCGCAGTTAAGGAGGTTATTGTAAAGTATGAAGCTTCCCGTCTTGAAACCGGAATCACGGGCATCTATATCAAGCTCCGGAACTGCCATCTTGGTATTGAACTGGTCGGAAATCAGGTCAACATCAAGACTTATACCCATTTTCTTTATTGTATTTGTAACACGGGGGAAGAAGCCTACAACATCACTGACAACAACCTGATCTATATTGAGATCCAAGCTCATTGCAACAAGGTTTATGTTGTGAACAACGTCTGCCATCAGATCTTCACGGACATTGCTTATTCTCTGAAGTGCATCATCATGTCTGGAATCATATTCAAGGTCAAATCCGTTCTGCTTGATGTATTCTATAGCCTGAGGTATATCAAGCTGTCTGTCCTGTCTTATAATGTCTACAGCTTCCGTTACGGGTGAATGGAAGGTATGGCAGTAAAGCGGAAGTGAGTCCTTTACAAGAGTTACACGAAGTGCTGCATAGTCTACTGAAATATAGCATACGGTCTTGTTGAAGCTGTATACTATTTCTCTTGCGATTTTAAGCAGCGGAACGTCCGCAGGTGTGATTTTTACAAGCGTAAGTCCCATTTCGGAAAATCTCTTTGCAAGTTCTGCCGACAATGCTCTGGGAATACCAAAGGTTTTTGATGTCATCTCGGGTACTTCCTTCGGAGGAGTTCCGTATGTGGTTGTAATTACGGAGAACTGCTTTACATCATCCTGCAATACTTCCTTCAGATTTTCAACTGCTATGTTGTCCAGCATCTTCTTCTTGCATCTTACGTGCTTGAATTCTGATGAAACGAGGTCGAAATCCTCAACGAGGAGTATAACCTCTTTTACCTCAGGTCTTTTCATCTCCCTGAGTCCGTCGTTTACCATTGTAGCAAAGGCCTTCGGTATCTCCCATACCGTATCCTTACCCTCCATATACTTTGTATCCAGCGGCTTTACATACGGTGCTGTAAAACGATAGGACAAGTCTACGGTTGCTTCCTTTTTCTGGTCTTTAGCCTGAATAATAGGTTCGCAGCAGGTAAGACATAAATATTCCCTTGTTACCTGAACAATAACTGTTTTCAAAAATAAACACCACCTATTGATTTTTATTTATTATAAGCAGAAGGCATTAGCAGCAGCCCTCTGCAAACAATGCAGATTTTAGCTTTCAGGAACAATAACCACAGCAGATTTCCGCAAAACAAGTATTGTTATTTTTGCTATGATTATTTAGATAAAAATATTTTTTATAACAATTTTGCCAACATATTATTATAACACACATTTTTCAAAATTGCAATTTTTTTCTTGAAAATGCGTAAGGCTCGCTTTGTGCGAGCCTTACTTTATTTACGGAAAATATTGAGAAAACTCTGTACCGCTCAGCCCAGGTTAAGAACAAGAGTAGTACTTGTTTCTGTTATAATTACATAGTTAGTAATGACCGCTCCGGTTTCAACATTGGTACTGTCATCATCGTACATCAACTCAACATTGCTTGTATCGAAATTCCAAACCAACACAAACTCTCTGCCGTAATAGTTTCGACTTTCGCACATACTCTGATAGGAATTGGTACTGATAACATCTGCAACATTAAGTGACTGCGTACTTATCAAAGCACGGTTGTAGTCCTCACTGTAACCGACTACCAAATCGGAATACGCCTTGTCAAAAGAGCCCTTCAAAGTTCTAGCATCGGTCTTGGCACCTTCCAAAACTGCACTGTTCACGGTATAATTTACAACCGGTATGGCGATAGTCACCAGAACAGCCAGAATAGCCATAACGACAACCAACTCCAACAGTGTAAACCCACCTTTACTTTTAAGTTTGGATTTCAGCACCTTACCAACCTCCTGCTACCTCAAAAAGTTCTTCACACATACCATAGCCTGTTCAACAGAAACAATCAAAAATTAAAATGCACCTAAATTCTAATTAAAGGGTTGTAACCATTACACTAGTTGAAGGATTGCCTGAAGCGTCTGCGAGGCCTACAATTGTATGTGCTGTACCTGCACCAGCACCGATTGTAAGTGTAATGGTTGGATCGTCAATTCTCTGACCTGCAACAGATGTACCTGTAGCACCGATGAAGTAGCACTTGTCATCATCTGCATCCCATACAGGAATGTACTGCTCGTTGTTGTATGTAACTGTCTGGAAAGCTGTCTTTATACCTGTCTTTGTAGCAACATCGTCAACTGAGATTGTGTTAGGAGCAGTTACTGCGTTAGCATAACGCTCTGTGTTACGAGCAGCGATATCAGCCTGGCAGTTCTTAATCTGAAGCTCGATAGAATCAGCATTTGAAATAGCACTGTTTCTAGCAGCTGTGTTGATGATTGAGTTAACTACAGGGATAGCGATTGCAGCGAGGATAGCGAGGATAGCGATAACTACTACCAACTCAACGAGTGTAAAACCTTTTTTACTGTTCTTTGTTGTCATTTGAACATTTCTCCTTTGTTATAAAAAATAATATAAGTTGTTGGGAGGTAACCTATACCGCTCACGACCTTTTCCGCACAATCTAAACGGTATAACCTCTTACAACTGCATTATATCATATTGTTTCAAAAATTCATATACATTATTTGTTAAAATTTTATTAATACTTTTTGTGGATTTTGACGCATTTTTACAAATCAAAGCATTTTTTATTCATTTTGATGTATTTTTATTTCAGCATTGGCATATATATTTTTAGTTTTGGGTTTGTAAAACCGACATTACGTCCTGCGGATACAGACTAAGGCTGTATTCTTTTTTTGCGTATAAACGAACCTGCAGGAATTTCCTTTTTGCAGGGCATAACGAGTTTTTCCATAGCATGGGGAGCACTGCTGACGCTTTCGCCCTTGCTGTTGTAAAGCTCATCAACAGTTATGATAAAAGGCGTTCCATTGGGCGGAAGAACATCAAGCTCATCGCCGACAAGGAACTTGTTTTTCTGAGTAAGGAAAGCCGAACCGTTTTCATAGCCGCTGCATATGGCAACGACATCGTATTTACGGATATAGCCGCCGTTTGAGTGAACCTGTCCGGGTTCGCTGCCGAGGAAAAATCCTGTACTGTATTCTCTGTGGCTTATTTTGTCGAGTTCTTCTTTTATCCAAGATGGTAAGGAATAGTTTTGCTTGTCCTTGTAGTAGAGGTCAACAGCGTTGCGGTAGGCATATGTTGTAACTGCGGTATAATAAGCGGATTTCGCCCTGCCCTCTATCTTGAAGCTGGTTATTCCGCATTCGGCGAGCTTAGGGATATAGTCTATCATACACATATCACGGGAGTTATAGAGGTATGTTCCGTCGCCGTCCTCCTCAACGGGAAAATACTGTCCTTCTCTGTTTTCCTCAAAAAGGTGATATTTCCATCTGCACGGCTGAGCACAGTCGCCCCTGTTGGCATCTCTGCCCGTCATATAGGCTGAGATAAGACATCTTCCGCTGAACGATACGCACATAGCTCCGTGAACGAAGCATTCTATTTCGAGTTTCTTGGTAACTCTGGCTCTTATTTCGGCAATATCGTCAAACGAAAGTTCTCTTGCAAGAACTACCCTTTTTGCACCCATATTGTACAGGACGTTGGCTGTATGGTAGTTTACTATTCCTGTCTGGGTAGACATATGTATATCTGTTCTGGGAGCATATTTTTTTGCAAGCTCCATAACTCCGACATCGGCAACGATAACAGCGTCTACGCCAATATCGTCAAGTATTTCAAAATGCTGAGGAAGTCTTGCTATTTCGTCATTTTTAGGTACGGTATTGCACGTAACATAAAGCTTTGCACCTGCCGAATGTGCTTTTCTGACAGAGTTTTTTATCTGCTCATAGTCAAAGTTTTTGGAGGCGGTTCTCATTCCGAACTCCTTGCCTGCGAGATACACCGCATCTGCACCGTATCTCAGAGCGGTATCAAGACTTTCCTCTTCTCCGCACGGAGATAAAACCTCCGTTGGATTTCCGTGCCTGTATATTGCCATATGCTTCTCCCCTTTTCCGCTTCAAGGGCTTTGCCCTTGAAAATCCCACCAAAGGCTCTGCCTTTGGAAACCGCAAGGGCTCTGCCCTTGACCCGCAAGCCTTTGAAAAGGCTTGACCTAAACTTTATGGTTTTTGTTATACTGCTTACATCTACATTATAACAGATTTCGAGTTTTTATCAACTGTTTACGGCTCGTTTTTGTCATCGAAGAAAGGGTTTACGTGTACCATACAGTGCTTTACAAGCGGAAATTCTGTTTCTATAGCATCGTGAACATTTTTCGATATTTCGTGACTTTCTCTGAGGCTTAAATTTTCGTCTGCCGATATTTCTATATCGACATATATTTTGTTGCCGAAAAGTCTTGTTCTTATCAGGTCAAGACGTTTTACACCTTCCTGCTCGGTTACTATGGTACTCATTTTGGCTACGGTTTCCTTATCGCAGGATTTATCAATCATTTTGTCTATTGCATCTTTTGTTATGTCATATGCCGCTTTGATTATGAAAACGGAAATTACAACGCTTGCGGCAGGGTCGAGAACTTTCACTCCGCACATAGCACCGGCTATTCCTATGAGCGAACCTACAGAAGAAAGAGCATCACTTCTGTGATGCCATGCGTCTGCTTTAAGTGAACCGCTGTTTATTTTCCTTGCAGCAAACACGGTGTACCAGTACATAGCCTCTTTGGTCAGGATAGATATTATAGCGGCAAGCAAGGCTATAAATTCAGGCTGCTGAAGCGTACCGTAATCCTGAGAAAAAATTTTAAGCATTCCGTTATATCCTATGCCTGCACCCGTTGCGGCAAGTATTACGGCAAGCAGCATAGCGGATACGCACTCCATACGCTCATGACCGTACTGATGTTCAAAATCGCTTTTTCTTCTTGAAACAACAAAGCCGATTATGACTATTACGGTACTGAAAACATCGGACGCAGAATGTATTGCATCTGATACCATAGCTCCGGAATGACCTGCTATGCCTGCCGCAAGCTTAAAGACGGTAAGAAAAATATTCAGTCCTATGCTTACTGCTGAAACTCTTAATGCTACATGCTTTGAATTATCTTTCTCCATAATAATATCCTCATTCTAAATATTAAATATATGTTGCTGTACTTTGATAATCATCTCTTGTAAAGATATATATAATATTTTCCGAGCTGAATTTTTATAGTCTGACGGTTCTTATATTTCGGGATATACAAAAAGGTATCGGGACTTCCGTCTGCATAGGTAACTATCATATTATAGCTGCTCATTGTAAATCTGCCTTTGGTTTTGCCTTTTTCGGATAAAGAAGCCATGTTCATAGTAAAGCTGCCGTTTTCGTCTATTTTCATCTGACAGTTTTCCTCAGAATAATCTGAGCCGAAAACCTCACTGAATCCTGCTTCCGAATTATCGGCTACTCTCGCAGCGGCAAGAGGCTTCCATATGCCCTTGAAATCCTTGACGGAAAGCGGCTTGTTTGAAGAAATACTCTTGTTTTCCGAAACGGTTTCGTCTGATTTTTCTTCAACAAATCTATAGCTGTCCTGAGATGATTTTTCGGAATTGCTGTCTGATAAAATATTAGGTCTGACACTGCCGCCGCAGCCTGACAGTGATATTAAGGCTGTCAAAATCAGAACAAGTATGAGTTTTTTCATATACAGAACCCTCCGTCATATATCTGATTTGTTATTTTATGCACATAAAGGCACTCATAGTACCTCTGTGACCGTTTGTTGCTCTGTGCGACCAAAGAAGCTCACTGCTGCATTTTGTGCATATGTCGCTTATTATAATATTTTTTTCGGGAACTCCTGCGGATATTATAATCTGTCTGTTGGTTTCGGGCAAATCAGCCATATATTTTCCGTTACCCTTGCAGGTCATAACTGAACTTATGTCTATGCAGTCAACCTTTGCAAATTCTTCATAACAGCTTTGGTCGATTTCGTAGCAACATTTTCCTATAGCCGGGCCTATACAGCAGATTATATCATTTTTATTGCAGGAATAGTCATCTGACATAACGTTTATTACTTTTTCGCATATTTTGCCGACAGTACCACGCCAGCCTGCGTGTGCAAGAGCTATAACCCTTTTTTCGGTATCGACAAAAAATATAGGGGTACAGTCGGCATAGTAAGTAACAAGGGTTACGTTTTTTTCGTTTGTTACGAGTGCGTCAACACTCTGAATATCTCTGGGACGTGTTATTCCTGTTCCGCAGTTATCGGAAGTTACTTTCCGTACAAATGTATGATGGTCTTGTGCCGAAGCAACAAGAGTATTGAAGTCAAAGCCTGCGGCATTACAGAAGATTTTATAATTCTGTATTACGTTTTCGTATTCATCTCCACGGTTGAACGCAAGGTTCATAGATGTAAACTCACCTGTGCTTACACCTCCGAGACGTGTTGAGAATGCGTGATTTATAAACGGAATTTTTTCAAGAGCCTTGTATGTTAAAAAAGGAACATCGTTTTTTACATTCAGATTCATAGTACGGCTATGAATTTCGGGTATATTATTCACCTGAAAACCTCCTTGAGCTTGTTTTTTCTTTACATTGTATTGCTTGTGGTGTTATAATACAGACAGACTTCATTTTTTGATTATAGTATAAATAATAAAGCTTTTACGGGAGTATGCGATATGAATTTTTTCAGAACAGGTCTTTTCGGAAACAACATAGAGGTAAGCTGCGAATATTGCCATAAATCTCAGAAAATAAACGGAATAACCATATGCAGGGCAAACAGGGAAATTGTAAACGGAAAATGTTCGGGTTTTAAGTATAACCCGCTTATGAGAGTGCCCAAAACAGCTCCTAAAATGCCGAAATATGACCCCAAGGACTTTGAACTTTGAAAAAAAGCAGCAGTCTGCGGCTCCGTGCAGCGATTGCAGACCGTTACGGACGTTCCGTCCGTAACGAAATTTCAAGCGGTACGCTTGGAATTTGACAAAAGCGAATGCTTTTGTCGTCTGCAATCGCCATATGAGCGTAGCCGCAAACTGTGATTTATTTTTCGGGCATATTAAGTTTTGCACGATAATCCCACAAAGATAAAAGACCGTAAACAGACAGCAATATAAAAAGCGGTGTCATATTGAATATATATCTTGAGCGTGTTTCCCACACCATAAAGAAAAGCGTTGCTCCGAAAACTATACCCTGAATTAAAGTAATTTTTGAAATTTTTTTCTTTTTTATGACGAAAAAGCCCGACATCAGCATAAAAAACAGCATACACATATGAAAAGTATTGCTGTAAATATAAAATAAGGCATTATATTTTCCGTCCCTCAGAACAAATTCAAAAAGAATGCTTCTGTTTTTAATCTGGTTTCCGTTTGAATCCGTCGAATTGAGATGGTGGTCTATAAAATATATGCCGTCGCCCCAGGTAAAGGTAAGCTTTTGGTAAAGGTGAGTTATCATACCGTTGACACCCATTTTATTAAGTCTTGAAGCTATTTCCTTTTTGATAGCTTCGGTTTTCTGGTCATAGTTTCCACTGTTTCTCGTAGCGGTAGCGTCGGACTGGTCGAAACCTCCGTTACCCTTGAGTCCCATCATTACCCAGTGTATCGCAGGATACTGCTGCTCATAGAGCTGTTCCTTTGTGGTAAAGTGCAGGGAATCATTATACAGGTTTATTGCGGAAATACATATAAGCGTTACAAGTGTTACCGATAAAGCACCGATTAGTGCAGCCTTAAGCCTGTTTTCGAGGATTATATAAACCAAAGCTCCGACTGTCACAATTATAAGACTTCCTTTAAGTTCGTAGCCTACTGCTATAAAAAATCCTGCCGTAATCAGATATACTATCTTTTTTGCAAGTCTTTTTTTGTCTTTGGTATCGGTTTTTATCTTTGCCCCCGACAGAACAAGAAAGACGGAAATTACCGTAAACGGCAGACTTAACGAATCGCTGTAATAATAGGGGACATAGGTATAGTATGGAAGAAACAGAAGGCATATTACAACAGTAAGGAAAGAACCGAAAGGCTTGAAAATCTTTTTGGAAATAAAGAACGTAAAAATTACTGCTGTATTTATAAAAACTGCGTTCAAGAAAATGGGTGCAAATGACGGAACTTTTCCGAATATAAGATATACAATCCTGTAATAGAGAGAAAGCAGAACAAGTATGCCGTTGTTGTTCGTATATCGTGCAATATACTCATATCTTGAGGCAGGAAGCGATGTATACATATTTTCAAAATTGCCCGACTTTGCAAAATTCTTTGCAATAACATCTATAGTCATCCAGTCGGTAACAGGTGTACTTTTCAGAAAATATCCTGCCGTAAGCTGTAGTATAAACATAGCTGTAACCGAAACAATAAAAAAGCGGTTCACCTGTTTTTCGGTTATTGAAAATATATTCTTTGGGTTTTGTTCTTCAGAACCAATCCGCAGACTTTTTCCGTATTTATTTCCGACATAAAATACAAGCAGAAAAATAACCGCCGCAGTAAAAACAACCGCATATATGTTTTTGAATATTACGGTAGATGCTCCGATAAAAATAATACTGAAAATAAATGTAAATACATATCCGAACAGGATATTTCCTTTTATTTTTAATCTGTGCATAAATTACTCCCAAGATAAAATCTTACTGAAATATTTAATAATTATTTCTTCACAGCTTCAAATATTGTTCCGGGATTGTGACCGTCCATAAGCTCATACAGAACCTCAGGATTGCTGCCGTTCAGTACACAGCATTCTATACCGCTTTTGGTTGCAATTTCCGCAGCAGCTACCTTTGTGGACATTCCCCCTGTACCACGGTTTGAGCCTGTTCCGCCTGCCATTTTCTTGATTTCGTCATCTATTTCGGGTACACGCTTTAAAAGCTTTGCGTAAGGGTCAACTCTGGGATTTGTTTCAAACAGTCCGTCAATATCTGTCATAATTACAAGTCTGTCAGCACCTACAAGCTTTGCAACAAGTGCAGAAAGCATATCGTTGTCGCCGAAGTTCGCACCCTCGATTTCATCAGTTGCTACACTGTCGTTTTCGTTTACAACGGGAATTATACGCATTGCAATAAGTGCTTCAAAGGTATTGAGTGCATTTGTACGCAGAAGCTCATCATCAATTACGCTTCTTGTCAGCAGCATCTGAGCTGCCATATTGTCATACTCTCCGAAAATTTTATCATACATGAACATAAGCTCACACTGTCCTACAGCGGCTATAGCCTGTTTTTTGGGAGTTTCCGAAGGCTTTTCCTTTATTCCCAGCTTGCCTACTCCGACACCCAACGCTCCGGAGCTTACAAGTATCATTTCGTTGCCTGCATTCTGCAAATCGCTTATTACCCTGCAAAGCTGCTGAAAACGGCGTAAATTCAGCTTTCCGTTTTCGTACGTAAGCGTTGATGTTCCTACCTTTATGACTATTCTTTTCCTGTTTTCCATTAAGAAAACCTCTTTTCCGAAAATCTGTTGATGTTTCACTGTGCAAAGACAGCCTGATACGGCAGAAAATATGCCTTTACATAAAAATATAAATTGTTTTCCGCCTAAGTGGTTATTATACATCAAAAATAATCTCTTGACAATACGGTAAAAATATTTATAATCGGTGATATATCCTACCAAAAGGGAGGGAGTTATAACTATGACTAAAAAAAGCTTTGATATTACAGGTATGACCTGTGCAGCGTGCAGTGCAAGAGTGGAAAAGAGTGTTTCTGAAACCGCAGGTGTTGACAAGGCTGCCGTAAACCTTTTGACAAACAGTATGGAGGTAGTCTATGACGAAAGCTCAATTACACCTGAGGGAATTATATCCGCTGTCGAAAAAGCAGGCTACGGTGCGAGTATAAAAGAGAGTAAAAACAAATCCGCTGCCAAAGAGGAAAGCGGAAGTATCTTTGAGAAAGAAGCCGCCGCTCTGAAAAAACGTCTGATATACTCAGTGGTATTTTTAATACCGTTGTTTTATATTTCTATGGGGCATATGGCAGGACTGCCGCTCCCCCCTTTTCTTCACGGAAAGGGAAATGAAATAGCCTTTGCGTTTACGCAGTTTTTGCTCACTGTACCTATAGTGTTTATCAATATGAATTATTTTAAAAACGGATTTAAAAATCTGTTCAGGCTAAGTCCCAATATGGATTCGCTTATAGCGATAGGCTCATCTGCGGCTATAGTATACGGTATTTTTGCCGTATACAGAATAGGCTGGGGATACGGTCACGGTGATTATGAAACCGTTGCAAGATATTCAATGGATTTATACTTTGAATCCGCAGGAACTATTCTTACTCTTATAACTCTGGGAAAGCTTCTTGAAAGCAGAGCAAAAAACAAAACTACAGATGCAATAAGCAGTCTTGTCAGGCTTCAGCCGAAAACGGCTTTTGTAATACGAAACGGAAAAGCGGAAGAAGTACATGTCGAAAATGTACAGTACGGGGATATAGTATCGGTAAAGCAGGGAAGTACAATTCCCGTAGACGGTGTTATAGTCAGCGGAAGCTGTACGGTTGACGCTTCCGTAATAACGGGCGAAAGCATACCTGTTGAAAAGAATACAGGCGACAAGGTAACAGGTGCTACAATAAACACAAGCGGATATATTGAAATCAGGGCAACGGGTATCGGTGAAGAAAGCACATTAAGCAGTATTATACGTCTTGTAGAGGAAGCCTCAGCAAGTAAAGCCCCTGTTGCAAGATCTGCCGATAAAATAAGCGGAGTATTTGTTCCGATAGTAATATGTATAGCTGTTCTGGCGGCTGTTGTATGGTTTATACTCGGCAAAGACCTTGAATTTTGCCTTTCCACAGGGATTGCAGTACTTGTCATATCATGTCCCTGTGCACTGGGACTTGCAACCCCTACCGCTATAATGACGGGAACAGGCAGGGGAGCACAGATGGGCATTCTGATAAAGTCAGCCGAAGCTCTGGAAAAAGCAGGAAAAACAGATACGGTTGTTCTCGATAAAACAGGAACTTTGACGGAGGGTAAGCCAAAGGTAACAGATGTTATAATACTTTCGGGTACGGAAAAGGAACTTATTGATGTTGCTGTATCGGTAGAAAGTCTGTCAGAACACCCTCTTGCAAAAGCAATAGCAGAGTACGGAAAAGAAAAAGGCTTTTCGGAAAAATCCGTAGGCAATTTCAAAAGCTATGGCGGAATGGGCATATCGGCAGAGGCAGACGGTAATTTTATACTTGCAGGAAATATCAGACTTATGAATGCCAACGGTATAAAATCAAATTCTTTGGATAAAATAACCGATAAGCTTGCAAAGGAAGGAAAAACTCCCCTGTTTTTTGCGAAAAACGGAAATATAATCGGTGTAATAGCATTGGCAGATACCGTCAAGGAAAGCAGTAAGACGGCAGTCCGTGAGCTTTCAGATATGGGAATAAAGGTTGCTATGCTCACAGGCGACAACAGAGAAACGGCGTATGCCATAGGAAAGAAGTGCGGTATAGAAGAAATCGTATCTGATGTTATGCCTCAGGATAAGGAAAACTATATAAGAAAGCTGCAAAACGGCGGTCATAAGGTCACAATGGCAGGTGACGGAATAAATGACGCTCCTGCACTTGCCCGAGCCGATACAGGCGTAGCAATAGGAGCAGGTACGGATATAGCAATAGATTCAGCAGATGTTGTTCTGGTCAGAAGCGACCTTAACGATGTTGTAAGGCTGATAAAATTAAGCAGAAAAACACTGAAAAACATAAAGGAAAATCTTTTCTGGGCACTTCTGTATAATTCACTGGGAATACCGCTTGCGGCAGGAGTTTTTTACGGAATTTTCGGCTGGAAGCTTAACCCTATGTATGGTGCGGCGGCTATGTGTGTAAGCTCCGTATGTGTAGTTTCAAATGCGTTAAGACTCAGGAAATATACCCCTGAGCTTAAATATACAGGTTCGGAAAAATATGTAGCCAGCGATTTTTCCGAAGAAGAACAAATTGTAAAGGTGGAAAATACTATGACTAAAAAGGTTGTTATTGACGGTATGATGTGTACTCACTGTTCGGGCCGAGTTGAAAAGGCTCTCAACGGTATTGAGGGAGCTTCCGCAAGCGTTGATTTGGAAAGCAAAACCGCAACGGTATCGGGAGATGTTACCGATGAAGCCATAATAAACGCTGTTACTGAAGCAGGCTATACTGTTCTGGAGATTAATTAAAAAAATCGGCTGTCCGATAATTTGACGGACAGCCGATTTTTTTAAGTTTGTGAATTAAGAAAAAACAATGTAAACACTAATTTATGTCAGTTCTATTTCAACGGGTTCTGTTCCTACTGTAACCTCACATTCTGCAAATTTTCCGTTGGAGGTCTTTACGGTGATAATTGCTGTTCCGCTTCCCTTTGCAGAAACCTTTCCCGAAGAATTTACGGTTGCTACCGATGTATCGCTGCTGCTCCACGCACAGTATGTATAAGAATCATCGGGTGTAACTGTTGCTGTAAGCTTAAAGCTCTGCCCTACTCCGAGGGTCATAGAGGTTTTGTCAAGCTCTATGCTTTCTGGAGCTGTTCCTACTGTAACCTCACATTCTGCAGATTTTCCGTTGGAGGTCTTTACTTTGATAATGGCTGTACCGCTTCCCTTTGCTGCTACCTTTCCCGATGATGTAACGGTTGCTACTGATGTATCGCTGCTGCTCCATACACATACCGTGTATGCGTCCTCAGGTGTGAGCTTTGACGTAAGTTTACAGCTTTGTCCTGCTGCCAGTGTAACAGCGGTTTTGTCAAGCTCTATATTTTCGGGAGCTGTTCCTACTGTAACCTCACACTCTGCAAATTTTCCGTTGGAGGTCTTTACGGTGATAATGGCTGTTCCGCTTCCCTTTGCTGCTACCTTTCCCGATGATGTAACGGTTGCTACTGATGTATCGCTGCTGCTCCATACACATACCGTGTATGCGTCCTCGGGTGTAATGGTTGACTTAAGATTACAGCTTTGTCCTGCTGCCAGTGTAACAGCGGTTTTGTCAAGCTCTATGCTTTCTGGAGCTGTTCCTACTGTAACCTCACATTCTGCAGATTTTCCGTTGGAGGTCTTTACTTTGATAATGGCTGTACCGCTTCCCTTTGCTGCTACCTTTCCCGATGATGTAACGGTTGCTACTGATGTATCGCTGCTGCTCCATACACATACCGTGTATGCGTCCTCAGGTGTGAGCTTTGACGTAAGTTTACAGCTTTGTCCTGCTGCCAGTGTAACAGCGGTTTTGTCAAGCTCTATATTTTCGGGAGCTGTTCCTACTGTAACCTCACACTCTGCAAATTTTCCGTTGGAGGTCTTTACGGTGATAATGGCTGTTCCGCTTCCCTTTGCTGCTACCTTTCCCGATGATGTAACGGTTGCTACTGATGTATCGCTGCTGCTCCATACACATACCGTGTATGCGTCCTCAGGTGTAAGCTTTGACGTAAGTTTACAGCTTTGTCCTACTCCCAGAGTAACCTTATCCTTGTCAAGCTCTATGCTTTCGGGAGCTGTTCCTACTGTAACCTCACACTCTGCAAATTTTCCGTTGGAGGTCTTTACTTTGATAATGGCTGTACCGCTTCCCTTTGCCGCTACCTTTCCCGATGATGTAACGGTTGCTACTGATGTATCGCTGCTGCTCCACGCACAGTATGTGTATGCGTCCTCAGGTGTAAGCTTTGACGTAAGTTTACAGCTTTGTCCTGCTGCCAGTGTAACAGCGGTTTTGTCAAGCTCTATGCTTTCGGGAGCTGTTCCTACTGTAACCTCACACTCTGCAGATTTTCCGTTGGAGGTCTTTACGGTTATAATGGCTGTTCCGCTTCCCTTTGCCGCTACTTTTCCCGATGATGTAACGGTTGCTACTGATGTATCGCTGCTGCTCCACGCACAGTATGTGTATGCGTCCTCAGGTGTAAGCTTTGACGTAAGTTTACAGCTTTGTCCTACTCCCAGAGTAACCTTATCCTTGTCAAGCTCTATGCTTTCGGGAGCTGTTCCTACTGTAACCTCACACTCTGCAAATTTTCCGTTGGAGGTCTTTACGGTGATAATGGCTGTTCCGCTTCCCTTTGCCGCTACTTTTCCCGATGATGTAACGGTTGCTACTGATGTATCGCTGCTGCTCCACGCACAGTATGTGTATGCGTCCTCAGGTGTGAGGGTCGATGTAAGCTTACAGCTTTGTCCTACTCCGAGAGTAACGGCGGTTTTATCAAGTTCTATATTTTCGGGAGCTGTTCCTACTATAACCTCACATTCTGCCGAAAGTCCGTTGGAGGTCTTGACTGTTATAATGGCTGTACCGCTTCCCTTTGCGGAAATCTTTCCCGAAGAATTTACGGTTGCTACCGATGTATCGCTGCTGCTCCACGTACAGTGGGTAAGTGCATCACTGGGGGTTATTGTATAGTGCAGTGTATAGCTTTGTCCCACACCAAGCTTGATAGATGCTTTTTCTCTTTCTATGCTTTCAGGCTCGGAAGCTAAAACACATCTGTAGCCTGCTTTAAGTGTCTGAGGGTCAAAAGTAATCATTACCTCTTTTGTATTTTTTTCGATATAACCCGAAGCATTTTCAATATTATTCTTGTTCTCTATCTCATTGAAAGGAATATCGTTGAAAATATTCTCCCATGTACCGTCAGTAATCTTATACTCAAATGACTGTTCCCACGTTTCCTTTTCAACAGGAATTTTGACAGTGTAGATATCTCCGTCAGCCTTCATTTCATATTCAGGTGTATCGAGACTCCATTCAGGGACAAAAATCACATTGCCCGTTGCAAAATAAGTACTGTCTGCCGAAACCGATACCGCACTTATTGCCGACATAGACATAACCATAGTTGCAGACAACAGAATACTTAAACATTTTTTCAAAATAAACAGCTCCTTTTCAGTGAATTTTTTACACTATTCTTAAAATGAATCGAAAATATTAAACCATCGCATATCACTCCTAAAAATGTTTTATTGTTAAATAACAAATGTTATAAACTTTATACAAATAATTTTATCATATTTTTATACAGTGTCAACCGTTATAATATATGATTTTAAGGTTTTTTTCTGTTGAACATTACTTAACGAATATTTTCGGACAATCACAAAGAGCAGATACCTGAAAAAGTACCTGCTCCGTTTTTGCAAAAATGCCTTTTGCAAGGCATTTTTGATTTTAAGAATTAAGGGTTAAAGGGCTCTGCCCTTTAAAATCCCGCCAAAGGCTCTGCCTTTGGAAACCGTGAACTTTTGAAAAAGTTCAATCAAAACTTTTCTGTTTTCTCCGTCAGGGTTTGATGCAGAATTACACGTTTTCCTTTCGAGCTTATTATTCCGTCATCATTCATTCTGCGTATCTCCCTCATCAAAGCACTCCTGTCCGCACCGAGATAACTTGACAAACGTTCAAACGTTGTGGGAATAAAGACTTCGTTTTTTGTTCCGTATTTTACACTTAGGTATTCAAAGTACATAAGCAGCTTTCCCCTGAGCGTTTTCTGACTTAGGAGTGTAACGTGCATAGACATAAGCTTTGCTCTCTGAGCGGTAAACTGAAGTATTTTTTTCATAAGCTCGTTATGATTTTCGCAGTTATAGCGGCAGGTATTCATAATGTTTTCAAAGTTTACGAACATTACTTCGCAGTAGCTGTCGGCAACGACTATATATTCAAGTGATTTGATGGGCATAAAGATATATTCTCCGAAGCTGTCACCTGATGTCAGAAAGTCTGAAATGCTCTGATGACCGTTTTCGTCTATATTTACAATACATGCCTGACCCTCAAGGAGCAGCCCTATCACTCCGTTTCCGCTGCTGAGAGAGAGGATAGTATCACCCTTTGCGAATTTTTCAAACTTTTTTGATTCACAGTTTTGTATATCTTTAAGCTTACTGTGTAGGGCTTTGTTTTTCAAGTTCATAGTCATCTGTCCTGTTCTGAAAGGCTGTCAATGCAAATTAACCAACTTTTTCATTTGTTTGCAAGAAATTATAATAAATATATTTTAAATTTGTTGCGTATGCAACAGTTTTATTTTTATGATTATGTTAGAATAACTATAATTAAAAGGTTATACCCGATTTATTGTTATATAATGACATATATCGGAAATATCTGTGTCTGTCTGCGAAAGCATGACATACATATTATATTATAGCCTTTTTTGTTGCGGTTGCAACTATTTTTTGTTAAAAATTTATTTTTATGTTATTTTTAACAAAGTATCGGTACAAATTCAACTATGTACTTGTTGAATTATGCCGTAATATGATGTTTTCAAATATTTAAGGAGGTTGCTATGCAAAAGCAAAAGTTAAGTGAAGCGGCAGTAAAGCAGATTATTGAAATTTGTGACAGACACGCAAATGACAAAACCCCGCTTATGATGATCCTTAGTGACATTCAGAAGGAATACGGATATGTACCCATAGAGGTTCAGGAACTTGTTTCAGAAAAAACAGGTATCTCTGTAGCGGAGATTTACGGAGTTGTTACATTCTATTCATTCTTCTCACTGAAGCCGAAGGGAAAGTACGTAATAGGCTGCTGTCTTGGAACAGCATGCTACGTAAAGGGTGCACAGCAGGTTATTGACGAATTCTGTGAAATTCTCGGTATCGAACCCGGCGAAACAACAGATGACGGTATGTTTACTATTGACGCTCTGCGTTGTATAGGTGCCTGCGGTATAGCTCCGGCAGTAACAATAAACGGTACTGTTTACCCTAAAATGAAGGTAAATCAGGTACAGGAAGTTATTGATGAATACCGCCGTAAGTAAGGAGGATTAATAAGCTATGGATGTAAAAACAACACAACAGCTCGACAACATAATCGGCGGCTGTGCCGAAGCTTTGAACAACAAATTGAGCGGTGCTGACGGAAAACGTGCCGTATTGCTTTGCGGCGGTACAGGCTGTCTTTCATCACATTCCGATGAAATAAAGGCAAAATTTGAAGAACTTATTCAGCAGAAGGGTCTTGCAGACAAGGTTACTGTAAATCTGGTAGGCTGCTTTGGTTTCTGCTCACAGGGACCTTTCGTAAAGATTTATCCTGAAGATACATTATACCGTCTTGTAAAGATTGAAGACGTTGAAGAAATCGTTGATACAGACCTTATAAACAATCAGGTTGTTGAAAGACTTCTTTATGTTGACCCTTCAACAAACGAGAAGGTACAGAAGCAGGACGACATCAATTTCTATAAGAAACAGAAAAGAGTTGCACTCCACGGCTGCGGAGTTATCAACCCTGAGGATATAAACGAAGCTATCGGCTACGGTGCATTCAAGGGTCTTGAAAAGGCTCTGACAATGACTCCGAAAGAAGTTATTGACGAGGTTCTTGCTTCAGGTATCAGAGGAAGAGGCGGTGCAGGCTTCCCTACAGGACGTAAGTGGTCATTTGCATATGCAAACGATGCAGACCAGAAGTATGTAGTATGTAACGGTGACGAGGGCGACCCCGGTGCATTCATGGATCGTTCCATACTTGAGGGTAATCCTTTTGCAGTTATCGAAGGTATGATGATTGCAGGATATGCAATAGGTGCAACAGAGGGTTATTTCTATGTTCGTGCAGAGTATCCTATAGCAGTAAACCGTCTGCAGCTTGCTATCGACCAGATGACGGAAATGGGTATTCTCGGAAACAATATTCTTGGTTCTGATTTCTCATTTATGGCACATATCCGTCTTGGTGCAGGTGCTTTCGTATGCGGTGAGGAAACTGCATTGCTTAACTCAATAGAGGGTAAGCGTGGTATGCCTCGTCCCAGACCTCCTTTCCCTGCTGTAAAGGGACTTTGGGGCAAGCCTACGGTTGTAAACAACGTAGAAACACTTGCATGTATCCCCTACATACTCCGTGAAGGTGCAGCAGATTTCGCATCAACAGGTACAGAGCGTTCAAAGGGTACAAAGGTATTTGCTCTCGGCGGAAAGGTTAATAACGTTGGTCTTGTTGAAGTTCCTATGGGAACAACACTCCGTGAGCTTATCTATGATATAGGCGGCGGCATTCCTGACGGCAAGAAGTTCAAGGCTATCCAGACAGGAGGTCCTTCAGGCGGCTGTCTTACTGAAGAATATCTTGACGAACCTATCGACTTTGACAACCTCGTTGCAAAAGGCTCTATGATGGGTTCGGGCGGAGCTATCGTAATGGACGAGGACAACTGTATGGTAAATATCGCAAAGTTCTATATGGAATTTATCTGCGATGAGTCATGCGGTAAATGCTCACCCTGCCGTATAGGTACAAAGCGTATGCTTGAAATTCTCACAAAGATTACCGACGGTAAAGGAACTATGCAGGATCTTGAAGACCTTGAAGAGCTTGCAGAGGCTGTAAAGAACAACTCACTGTGTGCTTTGGGTCAGACTGCCGCAAACCCTGTTGTTTCGACACTCGCACATTTCAGAGATGAATATCTGGCTCATATTGTTGAGAAGCACTGTCCTGCCGGTATCTGTAAGAAGCTTATGCACTATAAGATTGACAGACATAAGTGCTTCGGCTGCGGACTTTGTGCCCGTCAGTGTCCTGTTAAGGCTATCAGTGTCAGCGACTATACCGCACCCGGTAAGAGAAAGCCTGCATTGATTATCGATCCCGAGAAGTGTATCAAGTGCGGTCTGTGCAGAGCTTCCTGTAAGTTTGGTGCTATCATGAAGGAATAATCGGAGGGATATTATAATGTCACTTGTTAATATAAAAATAGAAGGCATAGCCTATCAGGTTGAAGAGGGTCTTACCATTCTGGAGGCTGCCAGAAGATGCGGATATGATATTCCGTCATTATGTACATTCAATCACGGACAGTGTTCACAGGGTTCATGCCGTGTATGCCTTGTAGAAGCTACAGGTGCAAGAGGTCTTGTTGCTTCCTGTGTATATCCTGTTGCCGAAGGTATGGAGATACGCATTTCCTCACCTAAGGCTGTAAAGGCAAGAAGAGTTTCTGTTGAGCTGCTTCTCTCCAACCATAACAGAAACTGCCAGCAGTGTTCAAAGAACGGTCACTGCGAGCTGCTCAACGTTGCTCAGCTTACAGGTGCAAGAGATGGTGCTTTCAAAGGTAAGAAAACATCTACAACATACGATGAGCTTACTCCGTCAATCGTAAGAGATACCTCAAAGTGTATTCTCTGCGGAAGATGCGTTACAAGATGTCAGGAAGCTCACGGAAACGGAATACTCGGATTTGAAAACCGTGGCTTTGAAACCATAGTTGCTCCTGCCGGAAACCGTTCATTTGCTGATTCACCCTGTCTGCTCTGCGGTCAGTGCGTTGCCGTATGTCCTACAGGTGCTTTGATGGAAAAATCAGAGATTTACAAGATAGATGAAGCTATGGCAGCAGGCAAGCACGTTATCGTGCAGACAGCTCCCGCAGTACGTGCTTCTCTGGGTGAAGAATTTGATATGCCTATCGGTACACCCGTAACCGGAAAGATGGTTGCTGCTCTCAAGCGTCTTGGCTTTGAGAAGGTTTACGATACCAACTTCGGTGCTGACCTTACAATTATGGAAGAAGCTTATGAGCTTCTTAACAGAATTAAGAACGGCGGCACACTGCCTATGATTACATCATGTTCTCCCGGCTGGGTAAACTATGCTGAGTATTACTACGGCGACTGCTTAGACCACCTTTCTTCATGTAAATCACCTCACGAGATGGAAGGTGCTATACTCAAGTCATACTATGCTGAGAAGAACGGCTTAGACCCTAAGGATATATTTGTAGTTTCAATTATGCCCTGTACGGCTAAGAAGTATGAGAAAGAACGTCCTGCTCTTAAAACAAAGGGTCTGCCCGATGTAGACGCTGTTCTGACAACACGTGAACTTGGCAAGCTTATCAAGCGTTCAGGTATAAACTTCCACAAGCTCCCCGATAAAGAGTTCGACCAGGATTTGATAGGACTTTATTCAGGTGCAGGCGTTATCTTTGGCGTTACAGGCGGTGTTATGGAAGCTGCACTGAGAACCGCTTACTTTGCTCTTGAGGGCAAGGAGTACGGCCCTATAAACTTCAACGAAGTTCGTGGCTTTGAAGGTGTAAAGGAAGCTACATTTACTCTCGGCGGCAAGGAAATCAAAATCGCTGTTGCTCACGGTATGAAGAACGCTAAGCCTATTATGGAAGATATTCGTGCAGGCAAGTCACCTTATACATTTATCGAGATTATGTGCTGTCCCGGCGGCTGTATCAACGGCGGCGGTCAGTCATATGTACGTCCTTCACTGCTCATAGATGAAGAGGTCAACATCATAGACACATATCTGAAAAGACGTGCTCACGCTCTCTATCTTGAGGACGAAAGACAGGCATATCGTCAGTCACATAACAATCCTCAGATTAAGCAGCTTTATGCTGATTATCTTGGCGAGCCTAACTCTCATAAGGCTCACGAGCTTCTCCATACAACCTACGTTAAGAACAGAGAACGCTTCAAATAATAAATAATTAAAGTGTTTTACTTTATAATTCAATAAAGAACCGTCTGCCGGGAATGCTCTCGGCAGACGGTTCTTTTTTTCTGGTAAAGATTTTCCGAAATCCGAAAAGAATTAATTTTCTTCGGATTTGCTTTTTACTTTGCTGTTGACCCTTCCTATTCCGTAAATAATCGCATATACGGCAAATACATAGATTACACTTATAAGTATGTTAATCTGCATATTTTCCCTGAAAATCAGCATTAAAGCAATAAAGCTTATTCCTATACCAGCCATTTTCAGATAAAAGCTTATGGGCGGACGGCAGCTCTTTTTTGCAAATTTCCTTGTCATAAACAGGAAGATATAGTACAGCAAAAACGAACCTATGAGAAATCCCATTTTAGACATAAGCTCCATCTTGTCATTCTGCATAAACTCCAGTGCAGTTGTAATGTTGTTCAGTCCGAAAATTATGAAAATATGAAGGAACATATACCAAAGTCCGTTGGTACTCTGTTCACGGTCAATAATGCGGTCATAGAAAGTACCGTAGCTTAGGAAAAGTCCTACAACTATCAGAAACGCCATAAGCGGAAAATACAGACCTTCTATACTCATATTATCCTTGAAGTAGCCTGCTATGGCAATTACCATTTCTCCGAACGTAAACACAACATACAGCATAGCTCTTTCCGACAGATGAGCAAAATCAACTTTTATATTCTCACTGTACTTTGTGGAAATACTCGCCGCTATTATTCCGAACACTATCGGTATGAACGAAAGCTCATAGCCTGTATATCGGTAAACAGGTATAGTCAGCAGAACAAGCAGTGCCTCCGCAACCAGAACAAAAATATTTCTCTTATACCTGAAACGCTTTTCCTGATTTTTAAATTCAATAAGATACTGCACCGCTACATTTACCAGTATCAACGCCCATGCAATATGATACTGTGTATGGTACTTTTCCCAATGCTCCTGCGTACCCTCAGCAATAAAGTACAGCAGAAACATATTGCTGAATAGAAAAATATGCTCCTGCAAACCGTTTTTTCCGTAAATGTTGATGTAATAAGAGGAAAAATTCCATATCTGTATAACTGCCAGAGTACATACAAAATATGTGACAAACATTTCAGGCTGTATTCTTCCGTCTGCCGTGTGGTGAAGCAGTGAATTGTTTCTGCCTATGATGTATACAAAAATCAGGTCATATATAAGTTCAAGATATTCAACTTTTTTCTCATCGTGCATAGACATTCCCCCGAAAAACAATATTACATTTATGGTTTTGCTCCGTCAAAGCTTTGTAATGGATTTTACCACGTATCAGCAACCCATACTTCTATACCAGTGGAATTTTTCGTTTTCTGGTCTGTAACCCAGTAACCGTTTACGGTATAATCCCAGACAATATCCTGCGTCTGAGGTGAACCTGTCGCCGTAGTAAAGATTACCATATCATACTTTGTTTTAAGGTCAGCCTTATAAAGCGTCTGTCCGTATGAATTTTTTGACTGATATGTCATTCTCACACCGGGCCACTGTGCATTTGTTTCGCCTGTAGTACTGTTCCACGCATAAACGTATGGTGTACCCCAGTTCTTATTATCTGTAAATTTCACAGTACGGACTGACGGTTGGAACGGTGCTTCATTCTTTTCGGGGAGATACTGCGGTTCTGCCGCTGATGACAAGGTTATTTTCTCACCAATCTGATATTTCACAACGTCATTCAGGAGAAATCTCTGAAGCAGAACAGCATCCTTAACGGACATTTTTCCGTCACGGTTTATATCGCCGCACATTTTTTCACAGCCGCTTGCAGATACAAGTCCTACATTGTATTTCAGAATATTTACAACATCTTTGAGGGTAACGGAGTCATCGTTGTTTACATCACCCATTTTATTGGTTTTCTGTATACCCTCTGCACTGCCGTTTACCACATCAAATTCATAGCTGTAACTGTAAACCCTGTCGAAAACGTCCTTGAACTTTGCCTGTACAAGATAATTTCCGTCACTGAGGCTGTCAAGCTGTATTTCTCTTTTTTCGGGTCTGCTGCTTGTATATGATTTTACTGTCCTGTCGCTCATATCGACAACATCAATATCAAATTCAAGCATAGGCGAGCATTTTTCATTGAAAGTCCATTCAAGCTGATTGTTCTTTATGCTCATACCGTCCACAATGAAGTTTCCGAAGTTGGGCAGTTCAGGTTCTACAATATTGTAGCCTATATAGTGATTTGTAAAGCTGTTGTCATATTCGGTCTGATTTTCTACAGGCTCACCTGTTTTTCCGAAGTAGTATTCGTCATTGAAGCCTATTTCGTGAGTTCCTGTTTTGTTAGGCTCATTCCAGCTATAGCCGACAGCTCCCTGATTGACCCTTTTCCAGTCCTTGTATACCTTATCGAATATGTACACATTTTTAAGGTATATATCACGGGGCATAAGAGCATACTGCGATACGAAGTTCTCAAGGAACTGTGCCATCATACCGTTCATATGGGTTTCCTTCATAGTTGTATCGAAATAACAGGTCAAATCCCACTTACCCGATTCAACATCTCTTACCCATTGTCCGATAAAGGTTCTTCCGGTGGACTTATCCTTCCAGCAGTGTACGAAATACGTATACCACTTGCTTTTCTGCCATTCATAATCCATTGAATAGTTATGTCCGTTACCCTCATAGCCGAAGCTGTTTTCATCACCTGCAGGATAAACTCTTGCAGGTGTTGTTATAACGGTGCTTTCGTCATTTCCGTTTGTTACGTCCCAGAATGAAAACAGAGTATTTCTTCTTTCAGGGCCGCTCTGAAATCCTCCGTAGAACGTGGAATCCTGTGCATTGGGATAAGTTTCCCTTATTTCCGATACATCAAGGCAGCCCTGACACATCTGCCAGTATGTGGCGTGTGCCTGTGCTTCCGTCTTGAAGTCTATGATAAAGCTGTCAAATTTTCCGCTTGTCTTTGCAGTATCGGGAAATACATATATTTCATGTGCATATGTATACGCTGCCGAACCCTGCTTATCGTATGATGCCGCAAGTGCCGCAGGTGCTGACGATACCGCAACTGCCGACAGCATAGCCGCACTCAGCATTACTGCTGTTATTCTTTTGTACATCTTCTTTAATCTCATAAATCAGCCCCCCGTAATCATACAAAATTCATTTCGGTACGGAATTACCACGTATCGGCACCCCATACTTCTATACCTGTGGAATTTGTCGTTTTCTGGTCTGTAACCCAGTAACCGTTTACAGTATAGTCCCATACAATATCCTGTGTCTGAGGCGTACCTACAGAGGTTGTAAATATTATCATATCGTACTTTGTATTTACATCAGCCTTGTAAACCGTCTGTTTGTATGAGTTGGTTGACTGATATGACATAGGAACACCGGGCCATTTTGCATTGGTTTCGCCTGTTTCACTGTTCCACGCATATATATACGTCGTACCCCATCCCTTATTATCTGTAAATTTCACGGTACGGACTGTTGGCTGGAACGGTGCTTCGTTCTTTTCGGGGATATACTTAGGTTCTTCCGCTGACGGCAGGCTTATTTTCTCGTCAATCGGATAGTCGTCCAGTATTTCGCCCAATACATATCTCTGAATCAGAACAGCATCTTTAATTGACATTTTGCCGTCACCGTTTATATCGCCAATCATAGTTTCATATGTATCCGCCGACAAAAGTCCCACATTGTTTTTCAGAATGCGTACAACGTCTTTGAGCGTAACGGACTTGTCATTGTTTACATCACCATATATTCCGCTTTTAGGATATACATATATTGCATTTCCGTCTATAATATCGCATTCATATATATACTTGTGTTCCCTGTCGAAAACATCTTTGAACTTTGCCTGAATAAGATGTCTTCCGTCACTGAGGTTATCAAGCTGTACTTCTCTTTTTTCGGGTCTGCTGCTTGTATATGTTCTCACGCTCGCATTATCTTCGTTCAGAATATCTATTTCAAATTCGAGCATAGGCGAACATTTTTCATTCAGAACCCATGTAAGAGTATTGTCACTTATATTCATACAGTCTACAGTGAAGCTGCCGAAGTTTGGCATAGCGGGCTGTTTAATGGTATAGGGCATTACCTTCTGACTGTTTTTGTCATACTCCTCCTGATTTTCAACAACCTCTCCTGCACTTCCGAAGAAGTATTCGTCATTGAATCCCAGTTCATGACTTCCCTTTTTGTTATCCTGAAAATAGCTGTATGCCATACTTCCTTTATTGAGAGAAACCCATTTTCCGTCGGCTTTATCGCAGGTATATACATTTTTCATATATACGTCACGCTTAAGTTCGGAATACTGTGTTACAAAGTTTTCCATAAACTGTGACATAGCTCCTGTTATAGCAGTGTCCTTCATTGTTGTATCAAAGTAGCTGGTCAAATCCCATTTACCTGTTTCAACATCTTTTACCCACTGTCCTATAAAGGTTCTTCCCGTTGACTTATCTTTCCAGCAATGAACAAGATATGTATACCACTTGCTTTCGTCCCATTTGTATGCCATAGCATAGTTATGTCCGTTGCCCTCATTTCCGAAGCTGTGTTCATCTCCGGGAGGATAAACTCTTGTGGGAGTTGTTATTACGGCACTTTCGTCATTTCCGTTAATTATATCCCAGAATGAAAAAAGTGTATTCTGATTTTTAGGGCCGCTCTGTAAGCCTCCGTAAAATCCGCCTCCAGAAGCATTGGGATACGTCTGCCTTATCTCGGAAATATCAAGACCTGCACAGCACATCTGCCAGTATGTGTCATGTGCCTGTGCATCGGTTTTGAAATCAATCATAAAGCCTGTAAACTTTCCGCTTGTGCCTGATAAATCAGGGTCGGAATATATATTGTGTGCAAACAATACACTTCCCGATTGCTGAGCGTCCGTCACCGCCGCCTGTGCTGACGACACCGCAACTGCCGACAGCATAGCCGCACTCAGCATTACTGCTGTTATTCTTTTGTGCATCTTCTTTAATCTCATAAATCTACCCCCATATAATTATATGAAATTTATTTTTTCAGAAGATAATATAGTTGTTTAAGATACATTCTTTGTACACATAACATACTATATCCTTCCATATTATCCGGAATAATTAAACATATTCCAAATCATTATGATTATAGTATTGCAGATATATATTGTCAATATTTATTAATCAGTCAAAAAACATTAGTATATCTTACACTATACAATATGAAATTTTTACATTTTATGTTGAATATTACATTTTCTATTGTTATAATTGACTTGACAAATTATGTATACTCAACGTAAGAAGCTGTGTACGTCTGCACTGCGGCGATTGCCGACGGCGGCAGACAAAGTCTGCCGTCAATAAAAAGTGTATACACTTTTTATTCGTCAAAAGCAAAGCTTTTGACGGTCGGCAATCGCCTGTTCGGACGGAGCCGCAGGCTTTGATATGAAACAACACAACACTATGCGAGGTAATTTATGAAAAGCGAAGGAACAATACAAAGCAGTATTTACGGAGATAAACTTCCTGAGCTTCAGAAGGTATGCGATGAGCTTTCGGCATACATATCTGAGGTAAGGGCGGAAATCGAGGCTAAAACAGGTATGGACCCTGTTGAGCATTATCTTTCAAGAATCAAGAGCGAGGAAAGTATGCGTGAAAAGTGTGTGCGTAAGGGACTGCCGCAGAATGAACATTCCGCACTTGAGGTTATAAAGGACGCTGTAGGCGTAAGAATTGTATGTGCGTTTATAGATGACGTTTACGATATAGCGGAACATCTCAGAAATTCGGGCAAATACGAGTTTACAGAAGAAAAGGACTATATAAAGCACTCCAAGCCGAACGGCTACAGAAGCTATCACATAATACTGAAAACACCCGAAAATTATTACGCCGAAATCCAGCTAAGAACCATATCTATGGATACATGGGCGGCACTGGAACACCATCTTAAATACAAAAAGGAAATCGGAAAAAACAAGGAGCTTATCGTGCAGGAGCTTAAAAGATGTGCAGATGAGCTTGCGTCTACCGATTTGTCAATGCAGACTATACGTGATATGATACTTGGCGAATGCTGAAAAACTCATATTTTAAAAGGAGCTGTAATTATGGAACTTAGTAAAGAACAATCAGAAAGATATTCACGACAGCTTATTCTGAATGAAATAGGAACAGAAGGTCAGAAAAAGCTTATGAACGCAAGTGTACTGATTATCGGTGCAGGTGGGCTTGGTTCACCTGTCGCCTTGTATCTTGCCGCCGCAGGAGTTGGTACAATAGGCATAGCTGATGCCGACAGGGTAGATTTATCCAATCTCCAGCGTCAGATTATCCACTCATCATATGACCTCGGAAAAGAAAAGGTTCTTTCCGCAAAGGAAACTATGGAAAACCTCAATCCCGATATATGCGTAAATACTTACAATATCCGCATAACCTCGGATAACATAAACCAGATAATAACTAATTATGACTTTATCATAGACGCTACCGATAATTTTGATACCAAATTTTTAATAAATGATGCTTGTGTACTCTGTCGCAAACCCTTTGTTCACGCAGGAATTATGGGTTTCAGCGGTCAGGTTATGACATACATTCCCGATAATGAAACTCCTTGCTACCGCTGTATATTCAGAAATCCACCGTCTGACGGGAGCGTTCCCAAAGGCAGACGGCTGGGGGTTATCGGTGCTGTTGCAGGAACTATCGGAAGCATTCAGGCTATGGAAGCTATAAAATATATCTCAGGTTCGGGTGAGCTTCTCACAGGCTCTCTGCTCACCTATGATTCACTTAAAATGGATTTCCGTAAAATAAAGCTTCCTCATAAATCCGATGACTGCCCTGTATGCGGCTTTGCTTCAAAACACAAAGTCAGACCACAAAAATGATTTTATCCCTAATGACTGTTTTTTAATAGCCAGTTTATGTATCAAAATTTGTTTAATTTATCAAAATTGCTCACTTTATAATTGAAAACAGTAAAATTGTATTGACAAATTAAATTATATAAAATATAATTTAGCCATTCCATTAAATTTCTTTGATAACAACATCACTTATTCTTTATATTATACCTCTTTTCTGAAAAGTCCCCGAAATTGCTTCGGGGACTTTTCAACATATTTTAACGTAAGTTAGACAAGTAATTTAAAAAATAAATGATTTTATACTGTTTAATACATAATATATTAGAGTTTTATGTATTTTTTATTTTAAACAAAAAAAGACCAAAGGTCTCAGCATTACCTTTGGCTTTTTTATTTTAAGGTTACAAGAGTTTCGGCATAAAGCCGATTTGTGAGAAATTCTTAGGAAGAACGAAGTCTAATATAGATATATGGCACTTTTCAGCTGCTTGGCGTACAGCTTAATTACTAGCTTCATCTTTCTACGAACACATTATAATATATCAACAACAACAAAATAACATCAATAAAATAATAAATAAAAAATTTTTAAAAAAATTTTTTCGTAACAATGCGTATTCCTTCTGATTATTATGGAAACAGGGGGGTTTTTATGAACAAAAGATACCGCAGAACAATGGTAAGTTCGGGAAAAATCATAATTGCACTGTTACTTACAGCATTTGTTGTAATTTACATATTCTTTGAAAACCAGATAGCTCCCAACATACGGGATATAACCAGAGTAAAAGCTGAGGAATTATGTACAAATGCGGTAAATACGGCTGTTGTTGAGGTACTTGAAAGCGGTCAGTACTCTTACGGAGATTTTGCACAGGTCAATAAAACTGAAAGTTCGGTAATAAACATAAGCACAAATTCGGTGAAAACCAATAAGTTCAAGTCTGAGGTTTCGCTGAAAGCTCAGGAAGAGATAAAGAAAATGTCAGGTATGACAATAAGCTATAATCTGGGTGATTTTTTCGGCTCACAGCTTTTTGCAGGCAGAGGCCCTGATGTTATCGTACAGCTTTATTTTTCGGCAAGTGTCATAACGGATATGCAGAGCAGTTTTGAGGTATGCGGCATAAATCAGACCAAACATACGCTTAATATAGTAGTTACTTGTAAGGTGTATATAACCTCAGACAGTGACTCGGAAACATATACTACCGTATCAACGACAATTCCTGTGGCTGAAAATATAATAATAGGCGATGTACCCTCGTTCTATGCCGATAAGAAATAATTTACGTTAAAGGGTTTCACCCTTTAAAATCCTGACGAGGGCTCTGCCCTCGACCCGCAAGCCTTTGAAAAGGCTTGACCTAAACTTTATGGTTTTGGATTGGCGGATTATTTTTGGGTTTTCCTGTACTGAAATAAAATCCTTACCGAGTTGATAATACAAAGCATAGCTACTCCCGTATCGGCGAATACCGCAAGCCACATACTGGAATAAATTCCTGTTATTCCCAGTATCATAACTATTATTTTAACGGCGATTGCAAATACTATATTTTGTCCTGATATTTTTGTTGTAGTCTGAGCTATTTCTATAGCCTTCGGAATGGATTCCGTATCAGCATTCATAAATACTACGTCAGCCGCTTCTATCGCTGCATCTGCACCGCTTCCCATAGCTGCTCCTACGTCAGCACCTGCAAGCACTATGGCATCATTTATTCCGTCACCTATGAACATTACGCTTCCTTGTTTTTCACGTATTTTTTTGAGTTCGCTTAATTTATCCTGAGGCATCAAACCTGCGTGTACCTCGTCAACTTCAAGCTGATTTGCCGTATTCTGTGCTGATTTAAGGTTATCGCCCGTCAGCATAGCCGTAAAAATACGTTGTGATTTCAGACGCTTTACAGCGTTGACAGCGTCAGGCTTTATGGTATCGGAAATTACTATACAGCCTATATATTCCCTGTCAGCCGAAACCAGAACGTGAGTTCCGTATATACTTTCGTCATACAGGCTTATATCAATGCCGAAGTCACTCATAAGAGCCTTGTTTCCGCACAATACTTTTTTTCCGTCAATGACTGCTTCTATACCTTTTCCGCTTATTTCTTTTATACTTTCGGCTTTTCGCATATCAGCTTTCAGGGCTTTTGCATATCCGACAATGCTCAAAGCTATAGGGTGAGTGGATTCCTGCTCACAGGAAGCACAAAGAGATATAAGCTCCTGTTCACTTCCTTTGATTGCCGTTACGTTCTGAACCTCGAAACTGCCTTTTGTCAGAGTTCCCGTCTTATCCATAACGACAGCCTTAACCTTTGCAAGTGCTTCCATTGACAGACCGTCTTTAAAAAGTATTCCTTTTTTAGAGCCTGCACCAATACCCGAAAAGAATGCAAGAGGTACACTGAGTACCAATGCACACGGACAGCTCATTACAAGAAAGCTTAGTGCGGTATATATCCACGGCATAAACTCCTGATGTGACAAAAGAGGAATTACAAATGCGGTTATAAACGCAACAGCAACTACTACGGGAGTATATATTCTTGCAAAGCGTGTAATAAAGTTATCAATCTTAGGTTTTCCTGCCGAAGCGTTTTCTATTGCGGAAAGTATTTTTGTTACCATAGATTCGGAAAGCGGTTTGTCTACTCTTATTCTGATAAGGTTTGAAGTATTGACGCAGCCTGACATAACGGACATACCTTTTTTTATACTCACAGGTATGCTTTCACCTGTAAGTGCAGAGGTGTCTATGGTGCTTTCGCCCTCCGTTACAGTACCGTCAAGAGGTATTCTGTCGCCGGGTCTTACTACGATTATATCACCGACTTTGGCATATTCGGCAGGAAGCTCCTTTATTTCGTCACCAACGGCAACTCTTACTGTTTCGGGACGTAAGTCTACAGCTTCCATAATACTTTTGCGGCTTTTTTCAACTGCGATTTCCTCAAAGAGTTCACCTATGCGGAAGAAAAGCATAACTCCTACGGCTTCGGGAAACTGCTGTATCGCAAAAGCTCCGAGAGTTGCAATACTCATAAGAAAGTTTTCGTCAAAAAGCTGACCTTTTAATATGTTTTTGCCCGATTTAATCAGAATTTCACTGCCAAGTACAAGATAAGCAAGTATGTATGCCGCTATTGAGGGAATATTTACAGAGAGCGTTAAAAAATGTTCCAGTATTAAGGCAATAATAAAAAGTACTGCTCCTGTTACGATTGTGATAATATCATTTTTTACGGAATTTTCGCTGTGATTATGTGAATGTCTGTGATTATGCCCGTGTGAATGATTTTCCTCAGTATTTGAATGAGAATTATTGTGTATATGATTTGCTGCATTAACAGGCTTTACGATAACGCCGTCCTCTACGCTGTCGCAGGTTTTCTGTATAATTTCTGCAAGTTCTTGTGTATTCAGAGTGCTTGTCACAACAAGCCTTTTTGTTGTAAATGTAAATACCGCACTTTCTGTCTGAGGAAGCTTATTTATTTTCGCTTCAATTTTTGACGCACAGTTTGCACAGTTCAGATTTTCCAGAATAAATATATTTTCTGACATATAAGACACCGCCCTTAAAGAACATATGAACATATGCTCATATTTACAAGTCAATGATAATATATATTACATTCTTTGTCAATAGAAACAGAAAAATTTTTTAAAAGCAATTATAATTTTTGATTTAACCCCTTTAATATAAAGCCATTATGTGATATAATGACGTGATGTTTAAGGCTATATAAATTTTATGTGAAAGGTAAAATGAAATGAGTAATATAGTGAGAAAATCGATAGCACACAATGTTTCATTCAGCAACATAAAGGAAGAACGGTTCAAGACAGTAAAGCTTTCCGTAACGATGTTTGTTCCACTGGCAAAGGAAACAGCAGCGGCATATGCACTTTTACCCTCTGTTCTGGTTCATAGCTGTAAAAAATATCCCACAGCTATAGAGTTCAACAGAGAACTGAGTAATCTTTACGGAGCAGGCATTGGAGCATATTGCCGTAAAATGGGCGAGGCTCTTGCTGTTACCATAACTGTTGCGGGAATTGACGACAGATACACAATGAATAAAGAAAAAATTTCTTCCGAGCTTGTGGAATTTCTTTGCGAGGTTATATTCAATCCCAATGCGGAGAATGAGGCTTTTGCAAAAGATGATTTTGAACAGTGCAAACGTCAGCTTCTTGAAGCGATTGACGGTGAATTCAACGAAAAACGCAGCTATGCAATTTCCCAGATGATTGAGGAAATGTGCAGAGATGAAAAATTCGGTATAAAACGCTACGGAAGCAGAAAAGCCGTTGAAGAGCTTACACCGTCAGGACTTTTCAGAGCGTGGAAGGAAATTCTTGCAAATTCAAGAGTTGAGATTATGTTTATCGGCAACAGTGATACATCTTCTGCGGAAAATATATTCAGAGAGAAATTCGGCAGTATGCAGAGAACAATACCTGATATTTCAACCGAAGTATCGGGAAATGTCGGTGAAGTAAAGCAGAAAACGGAAGTTTCAGATGTTGCACAGGCTAAGCTTGTTATGGGCTTCAGAACAGGCTTTGCACAGCCTGAATATGACAGTATTCCGATGTCGCTCACAACGGCAATTCTTGGAGGAACTCCGAACTCAAAGTTTTTTATGAATATAAGGGAAAAACTCAGTCTTTGCTATTACTGTGCGGCAAGATATGACAAACTTAAGGGTATAGTAACGGTAGACAGCGGAGTTGAAAAGGAAAATATTGAAAGAACCATACAGGAGGTTCAGAACCAGCTTGCAGAAATGCAGAACGGAAATATAACGGATTTTGAAATTGAATCGGCTAAGCTTTCAATGATAAATTCATATAAAAGTGCATTGGATACGGTTTCGGGAACAGAAAGCTGGTATACGGGACAAATGCTTGACAATAAAATTCTTACCGTTGACGAAGCTGTAGACGAACTGAAAAAAATTGATAAGAATACCATAGTTGAGCTTGCAAACAGCATAAAGCTTGATACAATATATATTTTACAGCCAAAGTCCGCTGAGGAGGCAAAAGTATGAGCAAAACTGTTATAGAGGAAATCAGAAGCAATATTGTAGAGGATACGTATTTTAAAATACATCACAAAAGCGGACTTACAATATATGTTTATCCGAAAAAGGGGTTTAAATCAACCTATGCACTGTTCGGAGCAAAATACGGCTCAATAAATACAACATTCAAAGATGAAAACGGTACGGTTATTACTGTACCTGACGGAATAGCTCATTATCTTGAGCATAAGCTTTTCGAGGACGAGGACGGCGATGCTTTCGCAAAATATGCTAAAACAGGAGCTTCCGCAAATGCTTATACAGCCTTTGACAAGACCTGCTATCTGTTCTCGTGTGCAGATAATTTTGATGAATCGCTGAAAATTCTGCTCAGCTTTGTATGTTCGCCTTACTTTACGGAGGAAACAGTACAAAAGGAACAGGGCATAATCGGTCAGGAAATAAGAATGTATGATGATGACCCCAACTGGAGGGTTATGTTCAATCTGCTGGGTGCTATGTATCACAATCACCCCGTAAAGATAGATATTGCAGGTACGGTTGAAACTATCGCAGAGATTACACCACAGAAGCTTTATGACTGCTACAACGGATTTTATAACCTCAACAATATGGCACTTGTTATCGTAGGAGGCTGTGCCGAACCTGAAAGAATTATTGATATGGCGGATAAGTATCTTCCATTGTCGCCTGCAAAAAATGTTGAGAGTGCTTTTCCTTATGAGCCTGCTGAAATTGTCTGCGATTACACCGAACAGAAGCTTGCTGTTTCAGTTCCGCTTTTCAATATGGGATTTAAGGAAAATGTTAATAAAGAACGTCTGTCAGACAAGGAAATGGCTGAAAGTGAAATACTGCTCTCCGCAATAGCTTCGGGTTCATCTGAACTTTACAAAATACTTGAGGATAAGGGACTTATTAACAATACCTTTGATTATGAGCATTTTGAAGGCCCTTGTTACAGCAGCGTAATTATCGGCGGAGAATCACACGCTCCGAAAGAAGCTGCGGATATTATTAAAAATTATATATCAGAACTTCTGAAAACAGGTGTTTCTGACAAAGATTTTCAGCTTGCAAAAAAAGCAGTCTACGGAAGCTGTATATCATCACTCAACAGAAATGAGAATATAGCAGGAGCTGTTATGGAATGCGATTTTTCTGACAGGGAATTTTTCGGCTATATAGAATGTGTTAAAAATGCAACCCTTGAAGATATAAATAACAGACTTCATCAGCAGTTTGATGTAAATGCCTGTTCGCTTTCTGTAATACTTCCGATTTGAGTATTGCTTTACAGGAAAACTTAGTTTTTAATTTAATATATTAGCCGCAGTTCTGCGGCTTCGCTCACGCTGCGATTGCAGCAGTCATAATACAAAGTATTATGACTGTTCAATTTGCCTAAGCAAATTGAACTCTTGCGTACAGAGTACGCAAGGCTGCAATCGCCCATCGTCAAAACAGGCTTCTGCTTGTTTTGAAAACTTAAAACTAAAGGGAGGTTTATTATTTTATGTATCACGTTCATTTTCCCGGACTGGGAATTGATGTAGACATTGTAAAGCAGTTTGATGTATTCGGTATTCAGATATACTGGTACGGAATTATAATTGCAACAGGTCTTATACTTGGCTTACTGTACGGAAGCCTTAATGCAAAAAGACTCGGAATTTCTGCGGACAAGTTTTTAAACTGTGTAATAGTCGGAGTTATAACGGGAATAGTCGGAGCAAGACTTTACTTTGTTCTTTTCCAGTGGGACTATTATGCTTCACACCCTGATAAGATTTTAGCTATAAACGAGGGCGGTCTTGCCATATACGGCGGCATAATAGGTGCTTTGGCAGGAGGACTTATAGTAGGCAAAAAGGAAAAGATGAATATTCCCGCACTTCTGGACGTTACGGCAGTAGGATTTTTTATAGGTCAGGGACTAGGAAGATGGGGCAACTTTTTCAATCAGGAGGCTTACGGAGTAGCTACGGATTTGCCATGGAGAATGGTAAGTGAGGGTACAAACGGTATTGAGGTTCACCCCTGTTTCCTTTATGAGTCGTTATGGTGTCTGCTGGGAGCGTTGCTGCTTCACATATTCTCTCATACCAAGATGAGGAAATATCACGGTCAGATGGCACTTATATATATGGTTTGGTACGGTCTGGAGCGTACATTCGTAGAGGGTCTCAGAACGGACAGTCTGTATATTCCCAATACGGATTTCAGGGTATCCCAGATTTTATCGGCGGTAATTGCTGTTACAGGTCTTGCAGTACTTATTGTTCTGCATAAGAAGAATTATCAGAAATTAATTCCTTACGGTGACGAAATAAAGCTGGCTAAGTTCAAGAAGCCTGTTTATTCAGCAAATTCGGGAAATGCGGATTTTGACTCAAATGAAATATGTTCTCACTCAGCAAAAATAGAAGTTGATGATGTGAATGAAGAATTATCGGAAGAAAAAACAAAATCAGCTTCAACAAAAAGAGAGCTTGTCGAACCTTTGGACAGTGAAGAAAAGGAAACGGATTCCGATGATATGTTTGATATAAATGACGTTATAGGAAACGGCAGTAAGGCTGAAAATGATAAAAAGATAAATAAAATTCTCAGCGATGTAAAGAATTATAAGGAGTAACGTGACGGAGGTAACTATGGCAATCATAATAGACGGAAAAACGGTTTCGGCAAGCGTAAAAAACAGCGTTGCCGAGGAATGCAGGACTTTATTTGAAAAGACAGGAAAAAAGCCCGGACTTGCGGTAATTATAGTAGGCGATGACCCTGCATCACGTGTTTATGTAAACAATAAAAAGAAGGCTTGTGAGCTTGTAGGCTTTGTTTCGAGAGAGTATGCACTTCCTGCTTCAACCTCACAGGAGGAGTTGTCTGCACTTGTAAAGGAGCTGAACAGCGACAGAGAAATAAACGGTATATTATGTCAGCTTCCGCTTCCTAAGCACCTTGATGAAAAGGCTGTAATTGAGCTTATCGCCCCCGAAAAAGATGTAGATGCTTTTCATGCTTCAAATGTGGGAAAAATAATGATCGGCGATTTTGATTTTCTGCCCTGCACTCCCGCAGGAGTTATGGAAATGCTCGACTACTACAACATAGAGATTGCAGGAAAGGAATGTGTTGTTGTAGGAAGAAGCAATATAGTAGGAAAACCTATGTCAATGCTTCTCTTACACAGGAACGGCACTGTCACGATATGTCACAGTAAGACGAAGAATTTGAAAGAGGTATGCAGACGTGCTGATATTCTGGTTGCGGCTGTAGGCATTCCTAAGTTTGTAAGCGGAGATATGATAAAGGAGGGTGCAGTGGTAATTGATGTAGGCATAAACAGAACCGCTGACGGAAAGCTCTGCGGAGATGTTGATTTTGCGGAAGCTGAAAAGGTTGCTTCATACATTACGCCTGTTCCCGGTGGAGTTGGCCCTATGACTATCGCTGTACTTATGAAAAATACACTTACTGCATTCAAGCTTCAGAATTTGCTGTAAAATTTTCTTTTTATGATTTTTAAAGAACCTGAAAAACCAAATGGTTTTCAGGTTCTTTTTTGCCCAATGCCGTCTTCACGGCATTGGGCATTTATTGAATTGAGTTAAAGGGTTTCACCCTTTAAAATCCTGACCAAAGGCTCCGCCTTTGGAAACCGCAAGCCTTTGAAAAGGCTTGACCTAAACTTTATGGTTTCTTTGTCTGAGTTTTGATAAAACTGTCAATCAGTACTGAAATTTTATCTGAGATTATATCCGCAATTTTCTGAACCTCGCTGTGGCTCAGAGGAATATTGCCCAGTCCTGCGGCTTTGTTGGTTATAAGACTTATTCCGCAGACCTTGATTCCAAGATAATGTGCTGTCATAGCCTCGCATACCGTACTCATTCCAACAGCATCGCAGCCTAAAGCTATGAGCATTCTTATTTCGGACGGTGTTTCATAGTTCGGGCCGCTTGTCTGCACATATGTACCTGTTTTTACAGGAAGATTATTTTTTAAAAATACATTTTTAAGTGTTTCTGTCAGGTATACATTATAGACACAGCTCATATCCGGAAAACGTTCTCCGTATCTGTCATCGTTCTTTCCTGTAAGCGGAGATGGCACAAACATACTTATATGGTCTGTTATTATCATAATATCGCCTGCGTCAAGATTTTGACTTATACCGCCTGCCGCATTTGTAAGCATAAGGGTTTCTATGCCGAGAAGCTTCATAACGCAGACGGGAAGAACTGTTTCCTGTATGCTGTAACCCTCATAATAATGTACTCTGCCCTGCATAACAACGATATTTTTTCCTTCGTATTCCATAAAAAGAAATCTGCCCCTGTGTCCCTCTACGTTAGATTTCGGAAATTCGGGAATATCGGCATAATCAACGGTATATTTTATGTCCGCACCGTTAAATATACTGCCCATTCCTGAGCCGAGAATTATTCCGATTTCGGGAACAAAGTCATCTGTTATGGTTCTTACAAATTCCGCACATCTTTCAGCCTTAATCATATCCATACTAAAAATTCCTTTTCCCTCATTTTACGGCAGCTATGCTTTTATTTCGCCATTTGCCGCTTTTCCATCTCCATACCATAAGTATACCTCTGAAGCATTCGTCAGCGGCAAGAGCAATCCAAAGTCCGTAAATTCCAAGTCCCAGCATTACGGCAAATACATAAGAGCCTGCAACACTTATAACCCACATTGAGAATATTGCACATATGGTAGGAAAATAAACATCTCCTGCACCACGCAGACAGGCTATTATTACTAAGTTGGTAGTTCTGCCAAGCTCAAGAATGATATTGATTATTATAATATCTGAGCCTAATGCGATTACTTCGCTGTTATCGGTAAATATGCCTATCAGACGGGAACGCAGCAAAATTCCTATTATACATACAATAACGGTTATGGAAAGTGCCTGTCTGTAGGATTTAATATTTCGGGTATAGGCTTCGTCATACTTTTCCGCACCGACAAGGTGTCCCGTGATTATCTGTGAAGCCTGTCCTATTGAAAGGGCAAATATGTAAAAAAACATTGTTATATTCTGAACGTAGGTCTTTGTTATAAGCTCGGTTTCGCTCAGACAGTTCAGAACTATCGAGGTTATTGCAAGCTGTGAAATATTATACAGAAATGTTTCAAGTGCTGACGGAACTCCGATTTTTATGATATTTACAATATCTTTTATGGGAAAAGGGTTAAGAAGTCTGAATATTGAAAAGCTTTCTACTTTTGTAAACAGTACGGCGGCAAGTACAAACGTTCCGACAACTCTGCTGAAAGCGGTTGCTATGGCTACTCCTGCTACTCCCATTTTGGGAATACCGAACAACCCAAGTACGAATATAATGTCAAGAACAGTGTTTATTATATTCATTCCTACAGTAACGTACATAGATATTTGTGTCATACCGTGATTACGTATAATTACGGTCATCGCACTGAGTACAGCCTGCAAAAATATAAAACCGCCTACGATTGAAAGATACTGAGATGAAAATTCCAGTATAGTACCCTCTGCTCCTATAAATGAGAGTATACGCCTGTTGAAGATAAGTAAAACGGCACTTATGACAATTCCGAGTGAAAAGTTCAGTGTTATTGCCAAAGCCGAAATTCTCGATGCAGCTTCATTGTTTTCAGCTCCGAGGTACTGCGAAATAAGTACGGCACTTGCTCCCGAAATAACGGTGAAAACTATCGTTACGATTGATACAGACTGATTTGCGGTATTTACAGATGAAGCGGCAAGGTCATCATACTGACTTAGTACAAATACGTCTATGAAGCCTAACAGCATAAAAAGAGCCGTTTCTACAAATATAGGCCATGCAAGACTGAACAGCTTTAATTTTTTCATATATATAAAACACACTTCCTTTGTTTTAATGCTGTGCCTACTTTCCTGAAACTGAAGTTATAATATAGAGAATGCCTATAATCAGCGGTTGGTGTATTACATAAATAATGAGTGCATGTTTTCCTATGACATCAAGAAAGGGAATATGTTTTCTGTAAATAAAAGCAGGCATTTTATGACTGATTATAAATTCGCCTGCAAATATTCCGAAAATAAAAAGAAATATGTGGGGAATAATCGGAAAATAATCGCTCGAATTAAAGCTGTCGGATGGAAAGCCGAAAAATGACATAAAATAGTGTTCGTAAAGCACAGACGGAAGCTTTATATTGGGATATGGCTGAATCCCGATATATCCTTTTGGGACGTTGTAAAAGAGGATAAAAAGAAAAATGCTTATCAATGCTCCTGTTTTACAGTTTATTTTTTTTGTCAGCCTTTTAAGAAGCGGGTATGTCATAAGAGATATTCCCAGAAAATGCAGTATTCCGAATATAATAACCTGTGAAGGTATCGCTATGTAAGTGACAAGTGTTACAGCCAGTGCAATAAGGAAAATTTTCATTCCCCTTTTCAGATTATTACGGCTGAAAGAACAGACTATTCCGCATATGGTTATAAAGATTATGGGGATAACAGGCTCATAAGGATATACGGCACGCATAGCAGGATAAAACGCTTCAATATGAAAAATAAAGGTCATTGAGTACAGGGTATGGTATATAATCATTAGAATAACCGCTGTACCACGCAGCTCGTCAAGAAGGATTATTCTTTTTTGTTTTACGATTTTCTGTTCCGATAAAAGCTCCATAAATATTTTTCCTGTCATTTATTTTGAAAACACCGTCAATAAGTCTTGTTTTGACGGCAATATTGAGTTAAACTTATTTTATCACAGTTCAACAGGCTTAGTAAATACAGTGAGGTAAAATTATGGAAGAAAAAGCAGAAAAAATAACAGTATCGGAAACAGTAACAAGAGATAAGCTTGCAGTCAGTGCAGGAAGCGGCAGCGTGGAAGTTTACGCCACACCTATGGTAATTGCGTTAATGGAAAAAGCCGCATCTGAACTTGCTGAAAAGTTTATAGCCGAGGATTATACCACGGTAGGAACTGCCGTTTCAATAGAGCATATTGCGGCAACGGCAGAGGGTATTGAGGTTTCTGCGGAAGCTGAGCTTATTTCTCATAACGGAAGAAGCTTTGAATTTTATGTTACAGCTTATGATAACGCAGGTATCATAGCAAAGGGAACTCACAGCAGATTTGCCGTAAATGCAGAAAAATTTTTAAGTAAGGCAAAGGCAAGAGCAGAACAATAAACTGAGATAATATGCCGAAGCTCGTGCGGTGATGCGATTGCAGACCACGGCAGATTAATCTGCCGTGAATTTCAAGCGTAAACGCTTGAAATTGGTCAAAAGCAAGCTTTTGACCGTCTGCAATCGCACCTGAGTGTAGCCGAAAATTCTGATATATAAACTATGGAGGAATTATGCAGAAAATCTGAGCTTTGGCATAACCGCAGAATTATGAACATATAAATTTTCTGAAAGTATAAATCGGGAGATGTGCCGCTATGTTCATAATAAAGAAGATTGATAAAAAAAGTATTATTGTTTTTGCCGCATTTGTTCTGCTTATAGTATTTGTTATTGCAAGAACGGCTTTCTGCGGAAATCCCGAAAGCTTTGCATATTGTGAGGGTATAGGAAAATACCGTACAGAAATAAGCGAAAATTTTTCGGCTGAGGATTTTTGCAGTCAATTCGGCTTGAGTATAGATATGACATCAGAAACCAAGGAGTATATAACAATACCGTCCGAATTCAACGAAGTTTACAAAAATTACAATAATCTTCAGACAAGGCAGGGCTTTAATCTGGAGATATACAAGGGAAAAAAAGCTGAACGGCGTACATACGGAGTTATAAATGCAGCCCAAAATTCAGAACTGAAGGTAAATATAATCATATATGACGGCAGGGTTATAGCAGGAGATTTGTGTACCGTATCGCTGGACGGTACAATGACAACACTTTCGGATAAAACACTGATACAGAAATAAGGGGTAGAGTGAAATTGGAAAGAATAGATAAGCTTCTCGCCTCACAGGGGACACAAAGCAGAAGCGACATAAAAAAACTGATAAAAAGCGGTCTTGTTACTGTCAACGGAGAAAAAGTAAGAGATTTTTCACTTAAAATAAATCCTGAAAAGGATATGATATGTATAAACGGAAATCCTGTACACATACAAAAATATGTTTATCTTATGATGAACAAGCCGTCAGGTATAGTGTGTGCAACAAAAGACAAAAAAGAAAAAACTGTAATTGATATTATACCCGATGAATTTAAACGAAAGGATATTTTCCCTGTCGGCAGACTGGACAAGGATACAGAGGGACTTCTGCTGATAACCAATGACGGAGCATTTGCTCACAAAATAACCTCTCCTGAAAAAAATATTTATAAGACATATCATGCAGTTATCGACAGCGGTATAAACGAAAATGACATAGCCGCATTTGAAAGCGGAATAACATTCAGGGACGGAACAAAATGTAAAAAGGCTTTTCTCCGACAGCTTAATGATGAAATAAATCCGCTTGTCGAGGTCAAAATATGCGAGGGAATGTTTCATCAGGTAAAAAAAATGCTGACAGTAAGAGGGAAAAATGTGCTGTATCTGAAAAGAGTTGCCATAGGCGGACTTTATCTTGACAGTGCATTGACTAAAAATAGCGTTAGAACTTTAAATGATTTGGATATACTAACTATATTTGTTGACGAATTGCACTAAATAGAATGTCAATTTTTCTCTTTATATCGAATTTGTAAAATAAAAAACAAAATCTTTAGTAAAAAATAAGCTAGCAACTTCTTGAAAAAAGTGTTATATTATTAAGCGTAACAATATGCTCCACTGTTGTTCGTGGGGAAAAATATAGGAGGTTTGTGAAATGGCTGATGTAAAGCTTGAACACATTTATAAAATTTATGACGGCGGAGTTGTTGCCGTATCAGATGTAAATCTGGACATCAAGGATAAGGAGTTTATCATTCTCGTAGGACCTTCAGGCTGCGGAAAATCAACAACACTCAGAATGATTGCAGGTCTTGAAGACATAAGTAAGGGTACTCTTACAATAGGCGATATGATAGCAAATGACGTTGCTCCTAAGGACAGAGATATTGCGATGGTATTCCAGAACTATGCTCTGTATCCTCATATGTCAGTTTACGACAATATGGCATTCGGTCTTAAACTGAGAAAAACTCCCAAGGAAGAAATCCGCAGAAGAGTTGAAGAAGCTGCAAGAATACTCGATATCGACCACCTTCTCGAGCGTAAGCCTAAGGCTTTGTCGGGTGGTCAGAGACAGCGTGTTGCTCTGGGAAGAGCTATCGTTCGTGATCCTAAGGTATTCCTTCTTGACGAGCCTCTTTCAAACCTGGACGCTAAGCTTCGTGCACAGATGAGAACTGAGATTTCTAAGCTCCATCAGAGACTTGGTACTACATTCATCTACGTTACCCATGACCAGACAGAGGCTATGACAATGGGTACCAGAATCGTTGTTATGAAGGACGGCTTTGTACAGCAGGTTAATACTCCTCAGCACCTTTATGATTTCCCTTGCAATGAGTTCGTTGCAGGCTTTATCGGCTCACCTCAGATGAACTTTATAAATGCGGTTATAGGAAAGAGCGGTTCCACATATACACTGTCATTTGACGGTATTACACTTGCTATTCCTGATGACAAGGCAACTCAGCTTGCAAATTATGTAGGAAAAGAAGTTGTATTCGGTATCCGTCCTGAGCATGTTTATGATGACTATGACAGCATCAACAAGTATGCAAACGCTATGGAAGCTAAAGTTGAGGTTACAGAACTTATGGGTGCAGAAATTTATCTGTATCTCACAGTAGGTTCAGCTTCAGTTACAGCTAGAGTTGCTCCTACATCTAAGGCTAAGCCCGGCGATACAATCAAGATTGCTTTTGACCTTAGCAAGCTTCATATTTTCGATAAGGAAACAGAACAGAATATAGCTTTGCCTGTAGACTTCAAGCACAACGGTGACTATTAATAGAAATAAATCATAAATTTTAAGCAGCAAAATCTTTTTGAGATTTTGCTGCTTTTTTGCTTAAAAAAGCTGATATTCTCCGTCAACTGTGCGATTGCAGACCCTGACAGCTTTGCTGTCAGGAAAATAAAAGCGTAACCGCTTTTATTTGCTCAAAAGCTTTGTTTTTGAGCGTCTGCAATCGCACTTCGTCTGAGTATAGCCGCAGGCTAATATTTCTTGCATAATGAACGTTACACTGAATTAAAGCTTTACGTAAGGCTAATAATAAAAATATCCAAAGCAAAACAGAAAGGTATTTTATTATGCAGTACAGTAAAGTTGAAATATGCGGAGTAAATACATCTAAGCTGAAAATACTTAGTGAAGCTCAGAAAACAGAGCTTCTTAAAATTATGCGTTCCGGAACACCTTCCGAACGTGCAAAAGCCCGTAACGAGATGATAAACGGAAATCTTCGTCTGGTTCTTAGCGTTGTCCAGCGGTTTACAAACAGGGGAGAATGTCCCGATGACCTGTTTCAGGTAGGCTGTATCGGTCTTATAAAGGCTATAGATAACTTTGATGTAACGGTCGGGGTAAAATTCTCCACATACGGCGTTCCTATGATTATAGGGGAACTCAGACGTTTTCTGAGGGATAACAACAGTGTCAGGGTAAGCAGAAGTATGCGGGATACCGCATACAAGGCTATGCAGGTCAAGGAGCAGATGACAGCCAAAAACAACCGTGAACCTAGTATTGAAGAAATAGCGTCCGAGCTGAATATACCCAAGGAAAATATCGTTATGGCTTTGGAAGCCGTTGTAGAGCCTGTATCTCTGTATGAGCCTGTTTTCTCGGACGGAAACGATACGGTATATGTAATGGATCAGGTAGGCGACAATGACGATGACCGAAGCTGGCTTGAAGAACTTGCTTTCCGTGAGGCAATGGATAATCTCTCTGAACGTGAGAAAAACGTCCTTTCACTGAGATTTTTCAAAGGAAAAACACAGATGGAAGTAGCTGATGAAATAGGAATAAGTCAGGCTCAGGTATCAAGAATTGAAAAAGGTGCATTGACCAAGATAAAAAGTGAAATATAAACGTTATCAACATAGACTGCGGCATAAAAATTATATGCTGCGGTCTTTAATTGTGAGTTTCTCTGTGGAAATGTTGAAAACTTTTCCATATTTTCCGCAGACTTTTCATCTTAAATTTAAAATGCAGATTTTTGGTTATTTTGCTATAATTTATTAATATAAAAACTTTTTCCTTTTAATCTATTGACAACAAAATAGTACAGATTTAAAAAATATTTTTAATTTTAAATTCGGCTTTTTATGGGGATTTTTTCAAAATAAAGAAAGAAAAATAAAATGATAAAAATATTTTTGTCTGTTGACTCCAATAATTTACAAATAGTAATAATCCTGCTGTTTTTTGTAATAATTAAGTTTTTAATAAAATTGTCGAAAATAAGGAAAAAGTTTTCAACCCAAAAAAGTTGTTTATAATTGGGCTTTTAAGCTTTGTTTTTATCATTATTGACAGAGTTATCAACATTTTTTATGGTTTTATACCTTTACAAAGGGTATAATCACGATAATTGTTGAAAACTTTCAAAGTTTTTAACTGAGTTTTCAACATAACTAAAATTTTACGCCGATGAATAAGCCTTTAACAGTGTGTCAATTATACTATTGAACATAGTTTTCAACAAGGAGCTGATTATACATGATAAAAGGTATTAACAGAACGATAATAGAGGTCACAGAAACGGAAAACACATACTATGAAAGAGCTTTGCTTGTTCTTCGCCCCGAGTATGCCGCCGTACAGCGTGAGCTTCTGGAAAGAGAGGCTAAAAAAATGCTGAATAATATGAATGCTCCGTCTGCAATAAAAAGATGGCATTCAGTTTTTTACTGGTTTGTACGTCTGGGAGCTGCTGCGGTATCAGGTTCTGCAATAACCTTTTTGCTTATTAAAATGCTATGAACCTATTCGTAATATAACCCGACAGTCATTCATACACATAATGTATAGTCATACGGGAGTGGTTTTATGAATGACATCGGGAAAAAAACATTCGGATATCTTGAACTTTGCGGAATACCGTTTATTTTTGCCTGCGGCATATTTCTGAGTTTCCTTTATGAAATAACCGATGGGAGCGTCATAGGAATTATATTCGGTTCTGTAAATAACAGTATATGGGAAAATGTCAAGCTTTTTGCACTCCCACTTGTCGTATGGGGGATTATTGAGCTTGCATTTTCCATTCCGTATTTCAGACAGTTTGTAGTTGCAAAAGTTTTTGCATTATATTTTCAAAGTACGCTGATTATAGTTTTCTTTTCATTTTTCAGAGAGCTTTCATACAGAAAGATAAGCATTGCCGAAGCGGCAGGATTTTTTGTTATTATCTGCATATCTCAGCTTGTAAGCTTCAAAATTACATCGGGAGAAAGGGATTTAAGAGGAATATTTGCGGTTGCCCTCGGATTTCTGTTTTTATACGGTGCTATGTATTTTTGTTTCAGTGTAGTTCCTCCGCATACGGAGCTTTTCAGAGACCCTCTTACAGATATGTACGGAATAATTCCTTCAAATATAGATATAGGAGCTTATATTATGAACATTACCGAGGCTTAATAGAAAAAAGCTTTTAATAATAATTTGAAGCAAAACTGTAGCTTAATATCTTAAAATATGTTATAGTCTTATTGTAGAAAAAAGGGAGTGCTTTTATGCTGATTGAATATACAGACTATGATGTAATTTTAAAAAATATAAGTTCGTTTGATTTGGAGCAGACGCTGGACTGCGGTCAGTGCTTCAGGTGGAAAAAAATATCCGACAATACATACAGCGGAGCTGCATACGGAAAATTTCTGAAAATAAGTCAGAGTGATGACACAATAATATTCCATAATTGTTCCAAAGCTGATTTTGAAAACGTATGGTTTTCATATTTCGACCTCGGCACAGATTACGACAGTATCAAAGAAAAGCTTGCTAAGATACACCCTGTACTTATCGAAGCCGAAAAATATGCTCCCGGAATACGAATACTTAAACAAGAACCTTGGGAAGCCTTATGTTCATTTATAATATCTCAAAATAACAATATCCCCCGTATAAAGGGTATAATAAAAAGACTGTGCGAATCCTTTGGAAATCAAATTGCCGATGGCGAATATTCTTTTCCATCGGCAGAAAGACTGTGTACATATACCGTTGATGATTTTGCACATCTGAGAAGCGGATTCAGGGCAAAATACATAGTTGACGCTTGTCAGAAAGTTTCCTGCGGTGAGGTTGACCTTGCAAAAGCTGAAAAAATGTCTGTCGGTGACGCAAGGGAAGAACTTATAAAAATAAAAGGAGTAGGTCCTAAGGTAGCCGACTGCACTATGCTATACGGAATGGGAAAAAAAGAATGCTTCCCTATGGACGTATGGATGAAAAGAGCTATGAAAATCCTTTTTCCCGAGCTTACCCCCGAAAGCTTCGGAGAAAATGCAGGAATAGCACAGCAATATATTTTCCATTACAGCAGAATGCACCCCGAACTCTTTGAAAAATAAACCATAAAGTTTAGGTCAAGCCTTTTTAAAGGCTTGCGGTTTCCAAAGGCAGAGCCTTTGGTCAGGATTTTTAAGCGTGAAACCCTTAAACTATCATTTTTGTAGATTTTCCTTTAAATATATGATATTATGAAGAAAAACATATATATTCAAGGAAAGAGATGATTTTATGATGGGAAATACATTTTTCTTCGACTGGGAGGTTGCTCTGATAGAGTGGATACAGTCGTGGCTCGGCAGCTTCGGTACAGCGGTATCAGCTGCTTTTACAATGCTCGGCGAACAGATGATATGTGTTGCAATTCTCGGATTTATTTATTGGTGCAGGGATAAAAAATTCGGAAAATATGTCGGTCTGAACGTTCTTGCCGCAATTACTCTCAACACAATGATTAAAAACATCTTTATAAGACGGCGACCTTATTTTGACCACAAAGGAATAAAATGTCTTAAACCTGTGGAAGAAGGTGCCGATATTTACGATATTTCTGCTCAGGGATTTTCGTTTCCCAGCGGACATTCAACCAACTCTGTTACCATCTATACTTCAATCGGAATTTATTCAAAAAATAAAATTTTAATGACATTTGGTATTATATTTCCTTTGCTTATAGGAATTTCACGCTTTTGCCTTGGTGTACATTATCCTACAGATGTTTTATGCGGCTGGCTTCTGGGAATTATCGTCGTACTTCTTATCCCTATGATACAGAATATTATTAAAAACAGACTTATTTTCTACGGAATACTGATACTTATTACATTTCCAGGTCTGTTCTATTGCAGAAGTCAGGATTATTACACCTCTTTCGGTTCTCTTGTCGGATTTATTCTTGCAACCGAATTTGACGAAAAATTTGTAAAATTTGAAAATACTGATAATGCGGTCAGATGTGTGCTTCGTATTACTTTGGGTATCGGCGTTTATTTTGGTTTAAATACTCTGCTTAAACTGCCGTTCAGCACCGATTTTTTGTCATCATCTTCCGTTCATGCATATTTAGTCCGTACTGTAAGAAGCTGTATTTCCATTTTTGTTACAATAGGAGTTTATCCGTTTGTGTTCAGGCTCGGCGACCGTATCTTCGGTAAAAATACCGAAACAAAATAATTCTTTTTATAATTACCCTGATTCCTATAAAATATTTAATGTTGAAAATATATAAAATAACATTTATAATATATCTTACTGAAAGTCAGAAATTTAAGGAGATTTGATAGTATGCCTATTAAGGTTCAGACAGGGTTGCCTGCAATACGGGTTTTGGAATCCGAAAATATATTCGTTATGCCTGAGGACGTTGCGTTAAAACAGGATATACGCCCTCTTAAAATAGTAATATTAAATCTTATGCCCAATAAAATCGAAACGGAAACACAGCTTCTCAGACTGATGGGCAACAGTCCGTTGCAGGTCGATGTGGAGCTTCTTCAGATGGCTACGCACCAGTCTAAAAATACTTCAAATATACATCTCACAAAGTTCTACAAGGTATTTGACGATATAAGAACTCAGAAATTTGACGGTATGATAATAACAGGAGCTCCTGTTGAACAGCTCAGGTTTGAAGACGTCGATTACTGGCAGGAGCTTACCGAAATTATGGAGTGGAGCAAACGCAACGTGTATTCAACTTTGCATATATGCTGGGGGGCTCAGGCTGGGCTTTACCATCACTACGGAATACCAAAGTATGATATGGAATACAAGCTCAGCGGTATTTTTCAGCACAGGGTTCTCAATCCGAACCACCCCCTTATGAGAGGCTTTGATGACAGATTTGTTCTCCCCCACTCACGATATACGGGTGTACACCGTGACGAGATATACAGACACCCCGAACTTGAAATTCTTGCAAGCTCACGTATGGCAGGAGTATCGGTTGTGTGCAGTAAGGACGGCAGAAAGTTTTTCATTATGGGACACGGTGAGTATGACAGAAACACTCTTGCAACGGAGTATTTCAGAGATTTAAACAAGGGACTTCACCCCGATATACCTTATAACTATTTTCCCGAAAACGACCCTCAGGCTACCCCTCCACTTACATGGAGAAGCAACGCAACTCTGCTTTTTACAAACTGGCTTAACTACTATGTTTATCAGCAGACACCGTATGACCTTGAGGATTTGAAAAAAATGTTTGAGTGACAATAAAAGAAAATGGAGTTTTTATGAAAAAATTTAAATCTATTGAATTGTTTGCCGGAGCAGGAGGACTGGCATTAGGATTGGAGCAGGCAGGTTTTGAACATATCGGTCTTGTTGAAATTGACAGATATGCCTGTGAAACACTTTCGATAAACCGTCCCGAATGGAATATATTGTGTGAAGATGTAGAAGAAGTTTCTCAGAGAGATTTGGAAAAAGAATTCCACATCAAAAAAGGGGAACTCGATTTACTTTCAGGAGGAGCACCTTGCCAGTCGTTCAGTTATGCAGGAAAAAGACTTGGAATTGAAGATGTACGAGGAACAATGTTTTATCATTACGCCACATTTTTACATAAATTACAGCCAAAGATGTTTTTATTTGAAAATGTACGGGGACTTTTATCACACGATAAAGGGAAAACCTACAGAACAATTTTAGATATATTTGAAGATGAGGGCTATAAAATCTTCTATAAAATTTTAAACGCATGGGATTTTGGTGTTCCTCAAAAAAGAGAAAGACTGATTACTGTAGGAATACGTAAGGATTTATATTCAAAAACATTTTTTGAATATCCAAAGCCTTACAGCTATAAGCCCTTATTAAAGGATATAAAGCTTGACTGTAACCCGAACTCTGAACAATGTGCAAAATATTCCGAAACTAAGGCAAAAATATTTTCTCTTGTACCTCCTGGCGGCTGCTGGCGTGACATAGACCCCGAAATTGCAAAAGAATATATGAAATCCTGTTGGAATATGGAAGGAGGTCGCACAGGCATATTAAGGCGAATAAGCTTAGATGAACCTTCCTTAACTGTACTTACAAACCCCGGAATGAAACAGACAGACAGATGTCACCCTCTGGAGGTACGCCCTTTTTCTTATCGTGAAAATGCAAGATTTCAGACTTTTCCCGATGACTGGATTTTCTGCGGTAAGCTTTCCGATAAATACAGACAAGTGGGAAATGCTGTACCTGTAAATCTTGCTAAAGAAATAGGAAAACAGATTATAAAGTCATTGGAAAGGGGGATATAATTTGTTCTCTTTATCTTTTATAGATGAGACATCTTTTAAAAAGCACGTCAGAGAAACAATAATTTCCTATGTCAATAATACAAAATCCGTTGATTTGAAAAGCTTCAACTCAAACGTTATAGATCCCATAAAGCTTTTATTTGATAAGCAGATATACGGAAAAAATTTTGAGGAAATATTAAACCTTGAAATACACCGTCAAAAGGATAAGTCAAATACCAATGCAATAGGATATTTTCATCAGAACATTTTTAAATATATAAAAAACTGTTCAGTGCCGACAAAAGGCTGGGATATTATTTTTCAGGGAGAGGGTTATAAGATTTTTGTAGAAATGAAGAACAAACACAACACTATGAACTCTTCTTCCGCACAAAAAACTTATATTCAAATGCAGAATAAAATACTTAAGTCTCCGAATGATTATTGCTTTTTAGTAGAGGTATTTCACCTGTATCAAGAAATATTCCTTGGGTATGTTCTGTAAACGGACAGCGATGTTCCAATGAACATATACGAAAAGTTTCTGTAGATAAATTTTATCAGATAGTAACAGGCGTAGAAGATGCTTTCTATCAGATTTGTATGCAGCTTCCCGAAACTCTCACAGAACTTTTGAAAAAAGAGGATATGACGAATTTACCACAGAATGATACTGTAATTGAAGAGTTACAGAAAGAAAACAAAGATATGTTGAAATCTTTATATTTACTGGCGTTCAGTACTTATAACGGATTTGATAATCTTAAATAATCTTAAATAATTTTATATGTTGGAGGATTTTATTATGACAGAAATGCAGAAAATGGGACAGAGAGCAAAAAAAGCATCACAGGTTCTGGCTACGGCAGGAAAAACAAAAAAAGTTGCCCTGTTCGCTATTGCTGATGCGTTGGTTAATAACAAGGCAAAAATCATAGCACAGAATAACATCGACCTTAAAAACGGTGAGGAAAACGGACTTACACAGTCACTTCTGGACAGGCTCAGACTTACTGACGAAAGAATTGAGGGTATGGCTCAGGGAGTTCGCAAGGTTGCCGAATTTGATGACCCTATAGGCTCGGTTATAAGCGGCAGAGTTGCCGAAAACGGAATGGAAATCAAAAAAGTAAGAGTTCCTATGGGAGTTATAGGTATCATCTTTGAAGCACGTCCCAACGTAACCTCAGACGCTGCCGCACTTTGTCTTATGGCAGGAAGTGCTGTAATACTGAGAGGCGGAAAAGAGGCTATCAACTCAAACACAGCTATAGCCGATGTTATGAGAGAAGCCATAGCTTCTGTCGGATTGCCTGAGGACTGCGTACAGCTTGTAAAAGATACTACAAGACAGTCGTCCGTTGAGCTTATGGGACTGAGCGATTATCTTGATGTTTTAATTCCCAGAGGAGGAGCAGGTCTTATAAAAGCAGTTGTCGAAAATTCAAGAGTTCCCGTAATAGAAACAGGCGTTGGCAACTGCCACGCTTACATAGATAAAGATGCGGATATTGATATGGCTGTAAACATTGTTTTCAACGGTAAAACCCAGCGTCCTTCCGTATGCAACGCACTTGAAACCGTTCTTGTACATAAAGATATTGCCGAAAAGGCTCTGCCCGTTTTAAAGGCTGCACTTGATGAAAAAAATGTTGAGCTTCACGGATGTGAGCGTGTAAAAGCTATCCTCGGTGACTGCGTAATTCCTGCGGAGGAATACGACTGGGCAAATGAATATCTTGACTATAAGCTTGCACTGAAAGTAGTCGATTCACTTGACGATGCCATAGAGCATATAAGAAAATACTCCACAGGTCACAGCGAGGTTATTATAACCAATAATTATGAGGCACAGCGTCAGTTTACGGCACAGGTTGATTCTGCTGCGGTATATGTAAATGCTTCAACAAGGTTTACAGACGGCGGAGAATTTGGTATGGGTGCGGAAATAGGAATTTCCACACAAAAGCTTCACGCAAGAGGCCCTATGGGACTTGCTGAGCTTACATCTATGAAATTCATAATAATGGGCGATGGTCAGATAAGATAATCACTGCGAAAATCTTATTTGTGCTTATATTTGTGCGATTGCAGACCACGGCGGCGAATGCCGCCGTGAAATTCAAAGCTTTTCTTTGAATTTGGCAAAAGCATAGCTTTTGCCGTCTGCAATCGCAGCCTGAGTGTAGCCGAATGTTTTTTAATACGGCATAACAAAGGCAAAAACAGAATAATTCTAAGGAGAGCTAAAAATTATGAGCAATTCACCAAAATCTAAGCAGAACGAAAATTTAAAAATGGCAGGCAGACTTACAGATATTATGTATATTGCAATGTTCACTGCGATAACAGCGGTTTTTGCTCAGATATGTATACCTTTTCAGATACCTTTTACATTACAGACTTTAGCGATATTCATATCCGGAGCTATGCTTGGCTGGAAGCGTGGAACTATAAGTATTCTTATTTATATTCTGCTTGCGGCTGTAGGTGTTCCTGTTCTTGCAGGCTTAAAGGGCGGCGTTGATAAGATATTCGGTGTTACCGGAGGATACATACTCGGCTTCATACTTACCGCACTTATAGTAGGCGGAATAACAGAATTTTTCGGAAAAAGTATACCTTCTTTAATCATATCTATGACAATCGGCTTAATGGCATGCTATATTCTGGGAACGGTATGGTACTGTATATTTGCAAACGTTGATTTCATATCGGCACTTCTGCTCTGTGTTGTACCGTTTCTTTTGGCAGATGCAGCCAAAATAGCGGTTGCAGTGATTCTCGTAAGAAGACTTGACAAGGTTATAAGCTTATCATAAACGATAAAATATATTATTTATGCGTAATTCCGAGGAAAGGCAGCAACGGGAAATCCTTAATAGGTTTTCACACCTTGTTTGTAATGACACGGAACAGATAAAGGCAATACTCAGCACAGTTCACTATAATTAAGCTATAAATGAGCAAATTAAAAAAAACATAAAACAAGGGGCTGTCCACATTGTGGACAGCCCCTCTTATTGACTTGAAACGGTTTTGTGAAAAACGTTTCAGGCAATAAATTTAATTTTCAGATTATTTCAGGTACTCGGTTGTTCCGCCGATTTTTCCGCTTATACCCTTGTAGCCGTTTGAGCTGAGTACATATACACGGCAGTTTCCTTTTCCTGATGCGGGAACTGAGAGTGTTCCGCCTGTAACCTGCTTTGTATCACCTGTTACAGCATCAATATATGTTCCGTTGGGAATACCTGAGAATGTTGCACCGTTTGTAACAGCTACACAAGCAAAGCTCTTTTCGCCTGTTTCGGGGTCTGTATAGCCACGCTTGAAGCACATATCGCCTACGGAAGCATACTGTCCTTTCTGGAGTGCAGGAACAGCACGTCTGATTTTGTTAAGCTTGATAAGCTGCTGTGAAAGTGTGCTGCTGAGTGTTTCGTTTACTTTGCCGCTTGCGGTATAGGTTCCGAAATCACTTGCTGTTACCGTACCCTCAAGATAATCACCGAAATAAGCTCTTCCTGTCTTACTGAGGGGAGCGTTAGGGCCTACGTCTATCACTTCGCCTGCCTTGAACTCTACTTCACTTCCGTAATACAGACAAGGTATGCCTCTGAATGTAAACATCAAGCACATATTCTCTGCCCAAGCCTGTGTACCTGCATTGTAACGTACTGTCTGACAATCGTCAGGGCTGTAGTCGTGAGAGTCAACATAAACTACATTCCATGTAGCGTCATTGAAGTATTTGTCCTCACTGAGTGCAGCACCGTAAGCACCGCCTGCTGTGTAGAAGTTCCAGTGCATCGTAAAGTCTATCGTACCCGTACCGTTCCAGTTGCTGTAATCGGGAGTATGATAGTCATTACCGTTGAGGAAAGCATTATCACTTTCAAGCATACCGCTTGCTGTCTGATACTGTCCGTAATGTGCGATAGCGTTTTCATAGTTGGACTGCCAGTCTGAGGTACTCCAGTTATTCTGCCATTTGCTGTCTGTTTCCTTCCATGTGTAGAAGAAACAGGAGTCGGACTGACCGCCCTCGTTTACTGCCTCTCTTCTTCTTGCACAAACTTCACCGAAAATGTAGAAGTTATCTACTGCGGCAAATGAGGGGAAATACGCACTGTTAAGTGTCCATCTGTTGATGTGTTTTTCCGTATCAAAACGGAAGCTGTCAACACCCATATTTACATAATCCATATAAGTGTCAACGATATAGTTGGCAACCTCAGGATTTTCAGTATTGATGTCTACACAGTCGCCTGCCATTTGTCCTGTCTGCTCCGTATATGAACCCCAGCTTAAAGATTTATCATGGTGATAATAATGTTTTGTGTCGTTAGCGTCCTCTTTCATAACAGCCAGTCTTGCCTGGAATTGTGCGTTAGGATTTAAGCTGGCATAGTTAGGATAAAGTGTGTCGAGAGTGGAACCTTTAATAATTTCAAGGCTGTCAATGCTTTCCAAATCCTTAAGAGAACTGTATGTCTTTTTGAACATCGGAGCGAGTGTAGCTTCACCGAAGTTACTGGTGTGATTCCATACAACGTCCTGTATGATTTTCATATCTTTAGCGTGTGCTGCAGCAATCAAATCTTCATAGGTAGTATCGCTGCTTTCATAACGGGGGTCAACCGTGGTAAAGTCGAAAGCATGATAACCGTGATAGTCATATCCGCTGGCATTGTCTACAACAGGAGTAATCCATATAGCACTGAAACCGAGTGCCTTGATGTAGTCGAGCTTCTGAATCAAGCCCTTGAAATCTCCACGCCATGCAGGGTCGCTGTCGGGATTGTTTGCCTTGGCATCGTCCCAGCAGTGAACATTGTTGCCTGTATCACCGTCATAAAATCTTGTCGTGATAACAAAGTAAATGGATTCTTCTCTTAAATCGGTACGTTCTGTAATGGGGTCGGGTGAGTAGGGGTCTGATGTATACCATCTGTTGTCTTTGTACCACCAGTGACCTTGGGATTTATCTGCATATTCTCTTGTAAGCTCTGCCGACTGCTTTCCGTTTTCAACAAAGATGAAGTTTATCTTGGTAACGTTGCTGAAGCTGTACTTGTAGCAGTTAGGGCCTTTTGCCGATGTATCTGCGGTCATTTTAGGGCCGGGATATGTCGGTGAGTTGATGTTGGTGGGCAGACTGTTCCAGTAGTATATGTTAGGTACTGTGGAGCTGCCGTAGTAGTGGATTGTGATACCGCTGCCCGCCTGTGCTTCCTGTGTATCTGTCGTTACAGCGTTGACCGTAAGCATACCGCAGGTTACAACAAGCATAACCACCAGCACGATTGAAATAACCTTTTTAAAGCCATTCATCGTATTTTCCTCCTTCATTTATTTTTAATATTCTCCCTGAGAGCAGGGCTTGTGCACAAATATGCACGGTTCATAATATCTGTTTGTTTTTTATTTGTTTGTTTGTTACTTGAGATAAGCTGTATCTCCGCCGATTTTTCCACTTATGCCCGTGTATCCGTTTGAACTGAGTACATACACACGGCAGTTTCCCTTTCCGGGAGCGGTAACTGTAAGAGTACCGTTTGAAACTGTCTTTGTATCGCCTGTTACAGCGTCTATGTATGTTCCGTTGGGAATATTCTTGAATGTTCCCGCATTCGTAACTGCTACACAAGCAAAGCTCTTTTCGCCGGATTCGGGGTCTGTATAGCCACGCTTGAAGCACATATCGCCTGTTACATCTGTTACGGAATACTGTCCCTTCTGCAAAGCAGGAACTGCCCTTCTTATCTTGTTAAGCTTTATAAGCTGCTTTGAAAGAGTACTGTCCAGTGTTTCCGCAACAGTTCCCGTTGCCCGGTATTCGCCGTAATCGGAAGCCGTAACATCACCCTCGATATTGTCGCCAAAATAAGCACGTCCTGTGGAACTGAGCGGTGCGTTGGGTCCTACATCTATGACCATACCTTTCTGAAATTCAATCTCACTGCCGTAATACAGACAAGGTATTCCCCTGAATGTAAACATCAGGCACATATTTTCTGCCCATGTCTGTGTACCTCCTGTAAATCTTTGGGCCTGATTTCTGTCAGGAGCATAGTCGTGAGAATCTACATAAACTACATTCCATGTAGAGTCATTGAAATATTTATCTTCTGCCAAAGCACCGCCGAAAGCACTGCTTGCACTGTCGAACTGCCAGTGCATAAGGAAGTCGATTGCACCCATACCCGAATTCTGGCTATAGTCGGGAGTATGATACTCGTTTCCGTTTAAAAATGCGTTCGTGCTTGTAGGCTGATTTGAAGTGCTGTCATATTCTGCCCAATGTTCGAGAGTAAGGTTCATATTTGTGTTTACGCTGTCTGCATCAGTGCCTGTCTGCCACTGACTTGTGAATGTATCGTCAGGCTCGTCCCATGTATAGAACGGAGCGGACTCACTTGCGTGACCTCTGTACCATACCTGAGAATAACGGCAGCAGATTTCTCCGAACATATAGAAACTGTTTCCGCCTATAGCTCTGAGCTGTTTGTTGAACATAGTATTAAGCGAAAGCCTTGATATATGTCTTACGGTATCAACACGGAATGCGTCTACACCCATATTAATGTAATTTCCGTACATTTCAACCAGCTTTTCCGCAACAGCGGGATTTTCTGTATTGAGGTCTACGCAGTCGCCTGCGATTTGTGCATATTTACAAGTCCAGTCATCCCAGTTGAGGCTCTGCCAGTAACCGTTGTGGTAGTAGTTCTGTGAGTTGTACAGAGGGTCTCTGGAAACTTTTGCGTCTGTCTGAGCATCATTAAGCGGAGATTGGGTATTATTGTTGGCGGTAATATTGGTTTGTTTCATAAGGTTCAGTCGCTGGTCATACTGCAGCTGCGGTTTCTGTGCATAGTATTCTTCAGCAGAGCTAAGACCGTATGTGTCCAGTAACAATTTGGTAGGTACCATAGAACTTTCTATATCTTCAAGGTCTTTTATGGTACTGTACTTTTTCTCAAAGATAGGAGCAAAAGTCTTTTCACCGAAGTTTCCTGTGTGCTGTAAAACTACGTCCTGAACTATTTTCATTCCTTTTGCATGAGCGGCACTTATCAAGTCTTGGTATGTAGCTCCGTCACTTTCGTAACGAACGTCTACGGTGGAAAAATCAAATGCATGATAGCCGTGATAATCGTATCCGCTTGCGTTGGTTACAACAGGTGTTATCCATATTGCACTGAAGCCGAGAGCCTTTATATAATCCAGCTTATCAATAAGACCTTTGAAGTCGCCTCTCCATGCAGGGTCGGTATCAGGGTTATTAGCTTTGGAGTCGTCCCAACAATGTACATTGTTTCCTGTATCACCATCATAGAAACGTGTTGTTATTACAAAATATATTGTATCCTCTCTCAAATCCGTAGTGAGCGGGTCGAGCTCTTCCGGGTTCCGTGAATACCATATGCCGTCCTTATACCAGTATTCACCCGTATTGCTTCTTGTAAGCTCCTTGGATTGTGTACCGTTTTCTATAAACAGCATATTTATCTTCGTAATACCTGCAAATGAATATGTGTACCAGCCGTCACCTGTATTTTTATCCTCCTGCATTTGTGTTCCGGGATAAGCAGGTGAGTCTATGTTGACAGGAAGACTGTTCCAGTAATATATAGTAGGAACAGATGTACCTTTTGCCTTGTAATGCAGCGTAATTCCTGAAGCTTCTGCAAGAGCTTCTTCTTTATCGGAATTTGCGGCACTTACTCCGACAGCTCCGACAGTAATAAACAGCAGGACAGTCAAAAAAACAGCCAGTGTTTTATTCAGTAATTTCATTGTGTGTCCTCCTTACTTGCTTAGGGTTGCCGATGAAATCACGGGAGCTGTATATCCTGATACAACATAAGCCTTGTCAAGAACCTTACGTGCAAGTGTACCGTCTGAATTGTATACGAACATCTCAATCTTGTAAGTTCCTGCCTGTGTGGGCTGCCAGTTATAGGTATATGTCTTTGAATTGATTTTTGATGTCTTTACAGAATAATCATTTATTCTTACTGTGTACTTGAACGGAGCTGTTCCTGTTCCTGCAAGTACCTTTGTTGTGATTGCAACCGTATCGCCTACATTTGCAGATGACTTGTCTGCTGTTACCGATTCAATTATAGGTACGGGATTTGTAACAACCTTTACGTTCTTGATTGTAGCCTGTACGTTCTTTCCGCTTGCGTCGAATACAACTACTGTAAATTTGAATGTACCCTTAGCCATAGGAGTCCAGTTATAGGTATATGTTCTGTCTGCTGTTGTGAAGCTGTAAAGTCTTTCGTCGTTAGCCTTGATTACATACCTGAAATCGGGATTTCCTGTACCTGCCTTAACCTTTGTGGTGAGGGCTACCGTTTCGCCTACTCCTACTCTTGTCTTTGCTATTGTAAAGGACTCGATTACGGTTGAGGAGTCGCCTGTTACCTTGAAGGTACTGCTTATTACCTTGCTTGCTCTGTTACCGTCTGCATCGTTTACAACAACCTCAATCTTGTAAGTACCTGCTGTGGTAGGTGTCCAGTTGTAGGTATAAGTTCTTGAAGATACATCTTTAGCTGTCTTTACTGTAGTATCATTAATCTTCACAGTATACTTGAAGTTAGGTGTACCTGTGCCTGATTTAACTACAGTCTTGACTGCAACAGTATCGCCTGTGTTGGCTGATGTCTTGCTGAGTGTTGCAGATGAGATTACAGGTGCATTGCTTGACACTGCGTTTACTGTGTAACTGCTGATGGATTTTGAAGCAGTGTTTCCCTTTGAATCCTTTACAGTTACCTTAAGTGTATAAGTGCCTGCCGCTGTAGGTGTCCATGAATAGCTGTTGCTCCTTGATGAGCTTGTCTTTGTAGCTACTGTTGTTCCGTTTACCTGATATGTGTAGGTGAAGTTAGGTTCGCCCGTACCTGCCTGTACTGTTGTTGAAAGTGTAACGGCTGAGTTTACTGTTCCTGATGTGGGATTTGCAGTAAATGCCGATACAACAGGTTTTTTATAATCAACATCGCCTGACTGTACAACCTTTATGGTGAACTCTCTTGTGACTGTAGCATTATAGCTGTTCTGAACAGTTACATTTGCGGAATAATTTCCGAGTGTTGTAGGAGTGAACTCCAGAGTTTTGCTCTGTCTGTAGTAAACAGTGTTTACAGCGTTGCCTGAAGGGTCAGTTATGGCAATCTTGTAGAACAGAAGCTTTGTTCCTACGTTTCCGCCTGCCGCATTTACGGTGATGGGAACAGCCGTGTTTATTACACCCTGATTATCCGTCATACCTGTTGAAATGCCTTTGAGAATAGGTTCTTCGGCAGTGGAATCATCTTTGATTTCGTATGTTACCGACTTTGAATTTGTATTTCCTGCACCGTCTGCAACGTCTACCGAAAGGGTATATGTTCCTGCAGATGAGGGAGTCCATACTGTTGTGTTGTTTGCTCCTGTGTAGAGAGTGGTTGTACCTGCCTTGAATGTGTAGGTAAGGCTGCCGCTTCCGCCTGAAGCTGTTGCTGTGAGTGTTATTGATGTACCTTTGTACTGAGGTGAAGCTACATCGGTTGACAATGACAGCTTGAGCTGTGACGAATCGTAATCCGTCCATGACTTTGTCTTGTTGTTGTAAACCTTGCAGTCGCCCTCGGCAATAGTAAGGTCTGCACTCTGTTCAGAGCCGTTGTTGAAAATTACACCGTTGCTGCCTGCGAGATAGGCTGAGGGGATCTGAACCTCATAAAAGCCCTCTGCGTTTTTGTCCGAATCCGTAAGCTTTACTCCCGGCCATCCGGAATTGGTGTTGCCGCCGCCGTTGCCCCAGTAATAAACATTACAGGTACTCCAGCCTGCTTCGTTGTTAAGAACAGCCGTTGCTCCTCCGCTTCCTGCGGGTTCGGTATCGGAATAAGCGGCTGATGCCGAAAATGTTCCCATACAGAAGGTGCTTGTTGCGACCAATGCCATAGTCAGAAAACAAGAGCTTATACGGGCGAATTTCTTCTTAACCATAAATTTTACCTCCTAAGAATTTTTTCCTGCAACCATAACATTTCTCTCCGACCCACTGAGAAATGTATACAATTACACAAGCTAATTATAACACTTTTATTTAAGAATAATATATTAATTTATTGTACAAAGTTTTGTTACAATTTTTATATAAATAACATAGTTGATTTTTTAATATATACAATTTAAATAATTAAATTTTTATATGTTGAATATAATTGAAGCAAAAAAATCACATCATAAAAGCCGTATGAACGAACCCTAAGGTTACGCTCATACGGCTTTTTTTTCTCAGGTTTTCAACAATCGTTTGTATTATGTTGAAAACCTTATTCATCTGTACTGTTATTGAGTGTGTCAGGTAATATTGACACATTCACAGGACAAACGCATGAAAAACTATCCTGAGCAAATCAAAAAATAATGTAGTTTTTTACATTTCTAAAATCATACGGAGATATTTTTCAGGGTTGTTAAGAATAACATAGCGTTTCAATTTCAGAGATTGCTTTTTGCCAAAACTGACTGTTTTCAGGATAGATAAAGCCCATTTGAGAATGATATTCATATTTTGAGCAGCATTTTTGTCAAGATTTTTGTTGGCATCTTCTTTTAAAGTAACATCAAGATGCCAGTGCAAGCCTTTGAAAAAATTTCTATATATTTTTTAGGAGCATTCATTAATACTTTCTTTTTCTGATTATAATTTTTACCAATTTTTTAACTTTTTCAAGAATACTTGGTTCGGAGTCGTTCTCTTCCTTTGACAAAAACTTTTAATTGTCATAGCTATACGGTGAAAAAATCACTGAAAAAGCTCTGATAATTTTTATATATTCAATTTTCACACCCGATACTTGCCATAAACTAAGAAATGCAGAGAAAACTTTCACATTTTATCTGCATTCCTTGAGCTTAGAGGCGTTCAGAACTTATGGATTGTTCTTTTTTATTTGTAATGTCTTTTTTTCTTTCTCCTGTACAGCATAATCATACTTACCCACGAAGTTATCATAATTGCCGTCCAGATGATTGCATCGGTACTGTCTGTGGTTGACGGCACACTCTTTCCTGATGAGGTATTCTGTTGGGAAGAATTGACAGGTTCTGTGGATTTGACAGGCTGTGTAGGGGTTGTGGGTTGCTCTGTCCGTTTGGAGGTGGGAGATTCTATAGGTTTTGCAGAAGCTGTTGCTGTGGAAATTGCTGTAGGTTTTTCAGAAGTTGTTTCTGTGGGAGGTTCTGTGGGAGTAACTGCTTCTTCCGTCCACCTTGCATAGAGAACCATATCTTCTGTTATCGGTGTATTGAAGTCAAACAATGTTGTGCATTTATCATCAATATACCAGCCACCGAATATCCAGCCACTTTCTGACAGTACAGGTTTTTCCGAAATGGTTTTGCCCTCTTCAACATTCAGCGTTGCGGGAGCTGTTCCGTGTCCGTTCGTGTTAAAGGTAACGGTATGCATAACCTTTTCAGATTTCACAACGGCAAAGGTAAACGGATTGTCTATTGTACCGTCACCGCCTGTTACCTTGAAGCCGACATCTTCACCGTAATTTTCGGAAGTTACATAGGCAATATAATCATCGTTTGCGGATATCATTGCATATTGTCCATACTCAGAATCGTAAAACGGTTTGCCAATTATATATAATTCTTCGTATGTCGTAGAAATCTCAATATTTCCATCTTGGTCATTGGTGACAATATAGGAATTACCGAAGTTCACCAAATCGCCCGTATAGAAAATCTTACCGACTTCAAGATTCATAGGTGTTCCTGTCCATTTTGCATAGAGGGTAATATCTTCTGTAATCGGTGTATTCAAGTCAAAAGGCTTTGTGAATTTCTTATCTGTGTACCAGCCTCCGAAATAACGCATACTCAAAGATGGTATATCAAACTTATAGGCAGACACAGTCTGACCATCTCTGACATAGATACTTTCAGATGTTGTTACTCCATATACTGTGTTGTATTCACCATACTCAAATGTGACAGTGTGTATAACTTTTGCATATTCAGACTTCACTATTTCAAAGGTAAACGGATTTTCCTTTGTACCGTCACCGCCTGTTACTTTTAAGCCGACATCTTCACCATAATCTTCGGAAGTGACAAACGCAATAGTATTATATTTGATGTCCATTATGTCATACTGTCCATATTCAGGATAGTATGACGGTTTTCTAATCACAGAGAATTTATCGGGTATCTGAGATATTGTACCATTTTCGTCATCGGAAACAATATAGTACTCACCAAAGTTTACCAAATCGCCCTCATAAAATGTTTTGCCGACTTCAATATCCACAGGATTTTCCTTCCACCACTTTGCATAGAGGGTAATATTTTCTGTAATCGGCGTATTGAAATCAAAAGGCTTTGTGAATTTCTTATCCGTATACCAACCTTCAAAAGCATACATACTCATAAGTGGTATATCAGGTTCAGACACTGTTTTTCCGTTTTTGACATAGATATATTTAGTTTCCATTCCATAGGCTATGCCATATTCACCGCTGTCGAAGGTAACCTTAGATGAGTCGGGGTCTACAACATCTACATAGATACGGTTTTCTGTTCCCGATGATGTATCCGTGACATAGACTACACTTTCTCCCACTTTTACACCTGAAATCAGTCCGTCACTTGTAACGGTAACAGAACTTTCTTTATCCTCTTCATTATAAGGAACTGCGTCATAGACAAGTTTCTTTAAACCATTCCAAGGATAAGCTGTTGTTTCAATCTGTAAAGTTTCACCTTGTTTGATGGTACAGGAATTGTATTCGATATTATCAAATTCCAGCAGTTGATTGTTCAGAATCTGTTTTTCAGCAACGACAGTTTCATCAAGTTCTTGTCCGTCGAGTTTGAAATGAAGGTCAAAATGGAAAACACCCTTGTCATTAATTGCATCTGTCAGAGTGGAATACAGATTGGAACGTGCCACCAAGTAAACAGTTTCGGTAACGGTATTACCCTCACTGTCAACCGTTTTGACGGGAACAAGTGAACACTCTCCGTTTACAATCGTACCGTATGTGTTTTTATCGGAATCAGCATATACCTCAAGGTTTTTTGCGGGCAGATTGCCTATGTTGGTAACAGGAACACAGACATAATATTCGCTGTTATCCATAGATTTAACGGTCGTTGTTACACAATCCGCAATAACGGCTTTCAACCGTTCGTCTTTCGGCTCTGAAACAGCAAACAGGCTTTCAAGTGTTTTGTCTATGTTTTCTTTTTCTGTAAGGTCAGGGAGCAGAGAAACGGAATTGGCATCAAGATATTCTAAAACATCTTCAATGGTATAGATAGCCGGCGAACCAAACTCCAGAACTGCTCCGCTCTTTGTAGAAACTTCTGTTCTTTTACTCTGATAGTCATTAACGGCAAGTTTCTGCGAATTATCCAGTTCTTCTACTTCTGCCGATAATGTCAGACTGCCGTCCTTGCCGACAATAAATTCTGTACTGAAATCCGCACTTCCTCCGGGATAGACAGACTGTTCTTCTATGGTTGCTGTCTTGTCGTTGACAGTGAGATTATACTTTTCTGCGGGCAAAAGACCGTTGTTGGTAACAGCAAAGGAAGCCCTTACTTTTTCACCCTCAACAGGATATTCGTCAGAAAAGACAATTCCCTCATTGGAAAATTTCAGACTGTCGCCAGGTACAAATACGATTTCGGCAAGTTCATGGTTGCCGTAAACTACCGAACCGTTTTCGTCTATTTCCTGAGAATAGATATTGCCGATAAGAACAGCACCCTTGTTACTGTTTACGCTTACGGTAAGTTCGTCAATCACCTTGTTGTATTCTGTAAGCTGAACGGCATCACTCCAGCCTGAATAATTCTGGGAAGACGCACTCTCCGTGATTTCTCCACGATACAGTGCCGCACCGTAAAGTTCACGCCCTGTATCATATTTGACATCATTGTTAGGCTGTTCTGTCCAGAAAAGATACAGATTGCCGTCACCGCCTGCTACAAGCTGATGGTCAGTGAGTGTTGAACCTTCGGGTTCACCGTCTGCACCGATTTCGCCAAAGTTCTTCTGATTGTTTTCAAAATCGCAGCGGGAAAGTTTATACAATGCCCCCTGTGTTTCGGAAGAAGCATTTTCCAATGCCGCATACGGCAGTTTATACCAGCCGCTTTGTGCGATTTGTTCTGCGGAAAGTGAATATATCATATCCAGACCGCTGTTTTCAGCATAGATACCTGTACCTCTTACTTCGTCAAGTCCTCCGAAAATTGTGTTTGCACTTATGGCATTGTAAATACAGCCGTTGCTCAGCCATGTGAGATAGACATCATCTTCAATTTTTGTCAGTTTGGGACTGAGGATACTCTTTTTGCCTGCGTCTATCGGTATCGGATAGTAATCTCTGTTATCGGTGAGATTGGTTACACGCAGCCAGAGTTCACGGTCATTGGCTGTTTCCAGATTACCGTCACGGTCAACAGTATAACTGTAAAAACGATAATCTTTTGTCTGATTTTTCTTATCTGTGTAGCGGTAATCTGCTGCGGAAAGGTCTGTGACCATCGCATCTTCAATCAGCGGGTGGTCTATCATAATCAGTTCTTCTTCGGGATTTGTCTTTCCTTTGGCAACAGCGATAAATTTACTTTGGGCAGGGTCATAGACTTTTCTCGCCCATGTGTTGTAGTTGTTGCTAAGTCCAGCAATATCTTTGAGTTCTTCGGTAGTGCTGATGTCTTTCTTGAAGTAGTATAGAGCGATATTATTTTCTTCCTGTGCAAGTATGACATCAGAGTTGACAAATTTATCATTTGTCACTTCAAAAGGTGTACCCATAGTTTCTGTCGGTATATCAAATACAGCCATATGGATATTACTTGACTGGAGTATGGTTTTGGCACTTTCGATATTATCTTCAAAACCTTCTGTGACATTTGCGTTAGTCCATGCAATATAGACTTTATCGCCTGATTTCATTGCGGCAAATGTGCTGTCTGCCATATTATCGTTTTCAACGACAGCGGAAGCAATATTGTTGTTGAAATCCTTGTCCCATGTGCCGTCTGCCTTACGGACAGCATAAACCAGAGTGGAAGCATTGCTCTTGTCACGGTCTGCCACACCGCTCATATTTCTGAGGAACAGGAACATTGTGCGTCCGTCACCAAGTTCGACAAGCTGTGGGCGGACATATTCCATTGCTCCGTTGATGAGTGTTGTCTTTGCACTGGGAACAAATGTACTGCGAAGCATCATACTTCTGTATTCTTCTCCGTTGTCAAAGGCTCTTAGTGAGATGTTTTCTTCTGAGGAGCTTTTTGCGGAACTTGATGCCGAACTTTGTCTGGCACTTTTATTTTCTTTCTCAAAGCAACCCGTAGGCGACCAAAAATCGGCACTGCCTAAATCGTATTCAAAACTTATCAACGCAAGGTCAACCGCAACGCCGCCTGTAAATGTACCCATCGAACCGCCTTTTGCACCGAAATCATGGACATCGGTATTAAAGCGACCGACAAAAGCAAATTTAAACATTCCCCTTGCTCCCAGAATACCGCATAAACCTATACCCGGCTGGAGAGTAACTCCTACACCTATCTGTACATAAGGCCATTCGGTCTTGACTTTGTCGGCAAGGTTTTCATAATATCCCATTTCCTGAGCGGTGATTTCTTCTTCGTCTGTGGTATAGCGTCCGTCAAACTGAAGAGTGATTTCACCTTTGACATTCAGATAAACGGGTAATCCAAATACAGTCCAGTAAAATGTCTTATCGACACTGAACAGCGTATTGATAACATATTGTCCGCCTGAATAATAATGGGTATTCTTTTCAGGATTATAATTATATTCCAGCTGTACAAGAACACTGACACGGAAATCAATTTCTTTTTCTCCGAGTTTGGAAAGACCGTCTTTTTTCAGACCTTCCTTTATTTGCTCCTTATACGATTTCTTTGCTTCTTTATGTGTGTTAAGATATTCGATTGCCTCTTCTTTTGTAGCCTTAGGATGTTTTTCCTTATATTTTTCATACACCTGCTGTTGCGTAGCACTGTCAAGGTACTTATAGACATCGCTTTCATTATCGTCTATCATGTCGTCCCATGTCTTTGAACCTTCATTTTCTACACCACCTGAGTATGTACGCAATTTTTCACTCTTTTCTTTGGCATCTTTATACGATACGGAAAGCGTAACGATATGGGCATAAGGACTTGTTCCCTTATTTTCCTCATCGGCATAGACTTTTGTCCAGTTGAGTGTTCCCGCATTCAAATCTCCTGTCATATCACCAAGTATGGGTAAATCGTCATATGGACTCGGAATTTCATAATCAAGATACTGTGCGGGCGGTATTTCTGTCGGACTATACATTTCAAAACCTGTATAGAGGGACGGATAGGCAACCGTAGTAGTTTTTCCCTGCGGAACAGCGTTCAGTCTTACATAGAACTTGTCAAGGGCAGAAAGTTCCGAACCGTTGACAGTAACCAAAAACTTCTGTTCGTTACTGTCGCTGTCAGCACTGTATTTTGTGGCATCGTATTCTGTGATTCTGCCGTTAGAAGCTATTTTTTCCACTACGACACCAACAATATCACAGCCGTTTTTGACAACATTGAAACCAAATGACAACTCATCGTTTTCATAAATCGGAATCTGTGTTGCATAAGGAGAAACATAGGTATCACGATAGCCAAAAGTGACATCTTTGATATACGGACTGTACTGTGTACGGATAGGCATATCAATTTCCGCAGCATTGATGAGTGAACATTCTGTTTTTACACGCTTGTTGACATTTTTGTGTGTATTCTTATCGGCAACCAGTTCATCAAATGAATCTGTACGCAGACAACTGTCCTGATGTTCTTCCTGTGCTTCATTGACGGGTTTTTGCAGTTCGATATATTTTACCTGCTGTATATCGTTATTGTCAACAATAACCGAAATAACATCTCCGTCTATGGCACGGATACCTTTAATAGAAAATTTACCTTCACTGTTGGTAGCGGCACTATGGCGTATGGTACTATAACCAAGCGTTGCACTGTCGCCGCTGCCTTTGTACAGTTCACGGACAGAACCGCCTGCACTTACTTCACACTGCATTGCAGGAGAACGTCTGACAGATTCTGAACCCGGACGCAGACTATAGGACGAGTAGCAGGCTGAACCGTCAATACTGAAATATTCATACTTTGATGGGTCATATTTTTCTGCGGATATTTTGACGATATTACTCTTATAATTATTATGAGCCATAATATCTGCGACAAAACCGTTTACTTTCTGACCTGTGGGAGCTAAAGTAAAGACAGGTCGCCATGTTCCGTCATTTTCACCTGTGGGATTCAGTTCAATGGTGTAAACTCTGTCGGTAACGGGCGTTATTTTATTGCCTGTACCGCCATTAGTGTCTGAAATGGCAAGTATATCTTTTCCTTTGGCAAAAGTTAATTTTTTAAGTTCCTCCTGAGGAAGCAGATTACTTACCGTAAAGTATTTCTTAGCCAGTGAATCCATTTCTATGGAAATGTGGTTTGGTACATTGGAAACGGTAGCTCCTACGGTACATTTCGGGCGTACAATTTCCAGAACAGGAGATGTTTCTCCGACAGTAATTTCACCGCTGCAGTTTCTGTCAAATGCTGAATCGGCATCGCCAAGATTAGCATATTGTTTTCTGTCGTAACCTGAAACATAATATGCCTTATCTTCAAGTTCCATACTGAGGTTAATCACATCTCCTATATGGAATAAAGTATCGGTCGTTTTAATTTTGTTTTTATGCATAGATTCAAGGTCTTTGTCAAGATACTGATACTTTATATTTTCGGGAAGATTCTGAGGTTCTGACAGTGTCATTCTGACATTTTTGTAACCATAGACGGGTTTAATGGTCAGCGTGGTATAGCCTAGATATTCGTTGCTGTCCATTTTTGCACCTTTTTGAATGGTGTTGGTGTTTTCATCAATCTTCTTAATCAGATTATCGTCAAGAACGAGTTCTTTATTATTTGTTGGTTGGAAGAAAGTCTTTCCGTTGAGAGGTGTTATATTATACCCCTTGAGTTCACCGTAAATACAGCTGTTTCCGCTTGCAGGAGCTTCTTCAAACTGAATAGGTTCTCCGTAATAGCGTGTTTCCGAAGTAGCTGACGATACAGATGCAGGCAAACGGTCTTCTTTTTTGGGTGTGCCGTCCGCATTCAGGACACCGTTACGGAAAGAAAGTTTGTCGGGTTGTTCCACTTTTATGCGGTATTCACGGTATAACAAAGCATATCCGTAAATATTGGCATCTGGTTCTGTAAAACCACTTTCAGTGCGTTCTACATAATAAGTAATGACAGCCGCCTTATCATCGATACTTTTGCAAGGAATATAGTCGTTACCTTGCTTGTTGAACATAGTTAAACCAAGCCGTGCTGCTCTGGGGTTTTTATCTCCTATTTGGAAAGAACTCACCTCAGACAGACGAACCACGCTGCTTGAACTACTATCACCACCTGAAAGACTACGCAGACCTGGAATTATTTTTTCCTGCCATATCGAAACCTTTGCTCCTGCCTTAGCCGAAGGATAGCCTGAAGCTGTACTTATATCTGCCATGACTGCACGATAACGATAAGGGTTGTTAATATCCCGTTCAATGGCTGTATACCCTTTGTTCCACGGCCAGCTCGAATAATACTTAAGCTGAATATGTTTTGGTGATGCTCCATTATCATCAGTAGCTATTGCTGTAAAATCTCCAGAACCTACTCGTGAGACTCTGAAATCATTTATATCGTCTGCAACGATATATTCGCCAATTTCCTGAGATTGACTATTAATAATTTTGCCTGTTTTTCCTGAACTGTCATATTCAATAGTACAGTCTATTCCTGCAATATTGATACTGCTGGGTCCTGCACCGCTGGTCAGGGGGGGCAGTGGATTTGGATTTGCTCACAAAATCCTTAAGATAGCTGTCGGACGGTTCGTTTGTGTCTGTCTTTGTCTTGGCAACGGGGATAACCGCCTGTGCTTTCATCGTTTTACCCTCGTTACAACCTTTAAGGTCGTAAAGTTCGAGAGTAAGCGTATGTTCCTCGCTGTCCTGTGTGACAGGTATGTCCGCCGAAACTTCTGTCTGATAGGGCTGGAATGCCAGTTCATATGACCGATTTTCGCCCGAATTACTGTCATTCCCCGTGAGTTTCAAGCCAACGGTTGTGTAGGAATATTCTGCATTCTCACGGGAAGCGGTAACGGTAAGAATACCGTCATCTGCGGTAAACTGCTCAGCCGTAAGCGTGACAACCGAGTGTTCTATCGGTTCATCATCTTCAATAATGAAGCTTACCGATGTATTCGCTTCAATGATTGCGGTATGGTCGTCATCTGCGGAAAGCAGGAAATTGAAGATTTCTTCACCCTCACTTTCCTTGTCCTCTAAAACACGGAAAGTAAGTGTTTTTGTCTGTTCATTCGGAAGAAAAGTAATATGTGTCTGGGAACTTGCTTCGACATTTTTCGGAATATCCACATCAAGTTTATCCAGAAATTCTTCTTTCAGGGAATGGAAGTCGCTTTCTGAAAGATTACGGACATTTTTACCACTTTGGAGAGCTTTCATCTCTGCAAGGGACAGTTCTCCGTCATGATTGGTATCAACCTGTTGTGCTCCTGTACTTTCTCCCACTTCGGCGGAACTGTTGGAAAGCTGGTCATAAATTTTTTCCAGCTCCTCCTGTGCCTCAATGCGGTTTTCTTCATCTGCGGATTGTTCAAGCACTGTGCCGTTGGTGTCATTAGTGACAGTGGTAAATTCTGTGCTTTCGATAACATAATCCTTGCCGTAAGCTGCCGAAATATCAACAGTACTTACAACTACATCAGAACCGACACTTGTATCACCTGTACGGCTCAATGTCAGCGAATAAACACTGTTTTCAGGTATTTTCCCTTGTTCGCTGGTAAATCCGACATATGGCAACCCTTCTGTAAATTCCACTTGCGGTAAACTGGCTGCTGTCTGTTCAGCAAGTTCTGTGGCGGTTTCTTCTGTTGCACCGGCATTTATCGGAACCATTGTCAGCAGCATAGAGAAAATCAGAAAGGTACTTAACAGTCTTTTTTTCATTTTGGGGATACACCTCTCTTAAAGTATCTGTTTTCGTTTCAAAAATGTTATATTTTTTGTTTTCACCTCCGTAACATCTCAATAATTCTTTCCGACGGTTAATATCACCCTCTTTTGTGTTTTATGTATTAATCGGTCTGTATAACCGTTTCTGTCAAGCAGTCAATTTATAAAAAACATAAAAGCACACCTCATAGAATTTCTTTCCTGCGAAAGTGTGCTTTCAATAAAAAACAATATTCAACAGAAATAAAGGGTATAATTATCATTTATTTTTGTCTGTTGAATCATAAAAACCTCTTATACATTTATTAACCCTTTTTCTGAATTTTAGGAAAGTTTTTATTAAAAATTCAAAATATGGCAGGATTATAACATACCTTATGTGTGTTTTCAACCTTATTTTATTCACAAATATAAAATTTTTATAAAATTATATACAAATTAACAGGCGGTTCAAATATGAACCGCCTCAGACTGTCGAAAACCCGAAATCCAGTTTTCCTGAATTTCGGGTTTTTTAGCTGATATCTTTTTTATACGAGAAAGATGGTGGAGGTGAGGGGAGTCGAACCCCTGTCCAGAAATCGCTTATCAAGGCTTTCTACGAGTGTAGTTGATGTTTTGTGATTCCCCTTATAACACGCCGGTCAACAGGCTTATTACTACGGTAGTCTTTAATTCATGACAAAGCTCAAGACACTGCTCTGTTCACGTTCACCACTTCTTCACGCCAACAAAAAGACCGTGGTACTTCTTAATGTGACGGGCTGCACTCAGGCAGCCATTGCAACTACGTTATCGTTGTCGTTTATTATTTAAAGTTACGGATTTTAAAGTGGTTCCGCACCACTACCCGCTTACCAAGACTTACAATCCCTGTCGAAGCCTTTACACCCCCGTATATTTTTACAGTCTGTTACTTAAACTGTTCTTTCATATGTCTTTCGATATTTCTTTTAGCATCTTTTGCGGCAATATCGGCACGCTTGTCATAGAGCTTCTTGCCCTTGCAAAGACCAACCTGAACCTTTATTCTTGACTTTTTAAAATAAACTGAAACAGGTATCAGAGAATATCCGTCCTGTTTAACAAGTCCGAACAGACGCATAATTTCCCGTTTGTGCATAAGCAGCTTTTTTACACGCATAGGGTCTTTGTTGAATATATTTCCCTGTTCATACGGACTTATGTGCATACCATTGATAAATATTTCGCCATCGACTATCGAACACCATGAATCCTTGAGATTTACCCTGCCTGCACGGAGGGATTTTACTTCTGTACCTTTAAGCTCGATACCTGCTTCCATACTTTCTATTATGAAATAGTCATGATAAGCTTTTTTGTTCTGTGCGATTGTTTTAGTATCAGACTTTGTCATAAAGTATTATCCCTCCCTGAATGTTTATTTTACATTTCGCATCTACCTTCAAGTGCCCTGAGTAATGTAACCTCATCTGCATACTCCAAATCTCCGCCTACAGGTATTCCGTATGCCAGACGAGTAACCTTTACCCCCAGTGGTTTCAGCAGCTTGCTTATATACATAGAAGTGGTTTCACCCTCTATTGTGGGATTAGTTGCCATAATAACCTCGTCAACCTGAGATTTCTGTATACGGGCAAGTAACTCTTTTATAGTAAGCTGTTCTGGGCCTATTCCGTTGAGCGGTGACATAGCTCCGTGCAAAACATGATAGACTCCGTTATACTCCTGAGTTCTTTCTATAGCCATAACATCTCTGGGGTCTTCAACCACACATATAGTAGAATGATCACGTTTGCTGTTTTCGCATACCGAACATTTTTCTTTATCGGTAAGGTTACAGCATTCCTTACAATAATGAATGCTGTCGTGTGCCGACATAATCGCCTGAGAAAATTCCAACGCTTTTTCACGAGGCATTTTCAGAACGTAATATGCAAGACGCTGTGCCGTTTTGTTTCCTATACCGGGCAGTCTTTCAAACTGCTCCGCAAGCTTTGCAAGAGGAGCTGCGTTGTATGATGACATATTATATTCAGAACAATCCGGGGATATTAAGTCCGCCGGAAATTTTTTCCATTGTACTTGCCTTATCCTCGGCAGCTTTTCTCAGAGCCTCGTTTACTGCTGCCTTTATGAGATCTCCCAGCATTTCAACGTCTTCAGGGTCAACAACCTCAGGCTTTATATTTATGCTTGTTATCTCCATTTTTCCTGTTACAACAACGTCTACTGCTCCGCCGCCTGATGAAGCGGTATATTCTTTAACCTCAAGCTCACTGCTTGCTGCGTCCATTTCCTCCTGCATTTTCTGTGCCTGTTTTGCTATCTGCTGCAAGTTAGCGGGTGTTCCGCCTCTGGGTATTCTTGCTTTCACAATTATCATCCTTTCAGTTTTTAATCTTCTTCAACAATGACTCCAGACTGCTTTGCTTTATTCAGAAGCTCCTGCATAGGGTCATTCTTCTGAGCTTTCTCAGCGGCTTTCCTGTAAGGACCGAGCTTATACGTTCTTCCTGTTACCTCTTTTACTGCTCTTCTCATTCTCTCTCTGTGAGCAGGTTGTTTCAAAAGCCTGAATGCAAGCTCATTATGGGAATCTATCAGTATATAATCTCCGCTGATATAAGCCTCTGTATTTTTAAATGAAGTTGCAATGGTCATGGAATATGATTTTAAAATATCCAGAACCTCTTGCCAGTCCTCCATAGGAACTGCGTTTTTTATGATTTCGTCATAATCTGCCGATGTATTTTTTTGGGAAACTGAGGTTTCCTCTTTTGCTGTGCCGTCTGACACAACGCTGACATTGGCTTCATCTTCTGCCGTTATACTTTTGTCTGTATTTTTATCTGACGGAGCATCGTCCTGAGGTCTGAACGACAATCCTCTTTTTACAGCTCTTTCCAAAGCGGCAACTCTTGACAGAATTGCTTCTGCCGAAATATTAAGTTTAGGCGATGTAAGCTTAATCAGCATAAGCTCCATATCGCTTTTCTTCGTCAGCCCCTTTGCTATCCGGTCATATCCGCTCTGCAAAACATCAATTACATATATAATATCCTCAACCGACAGCCTGTCAGCCTGAAGTAATGCTCTTTCCTTTTCATCGGAAGAAAAAGTTACAAGCGTATCCGCATTCTTCATGGTCTTTGTAAGCATAAGACATCTGAAATGCTCTATAAGTTCCTCGCACAGTCTGCCCATATCCTTGCTTTCGCTGTATAGCTTTTCGGTAATTTCAAGGGAACGTCCTGTATTTCTGTCAATTATGCAGTCGGCAAGCTCAAAAATATGCTTACGTCCCAGCAAGCCTGCCGTACTCTGAACAAGCTTTGCGGTTATATGCGTATCCTCACTTATACATCTGTCCAGCAAAGAAAGTGCATCTCTCATAGCACCATCGGAAACGGCAGCTATTATCATCGCCGCTTCTCTGTCAAGAACCACGTTTTCTCTTTCTGCGACAAAGCAAAGTCTGTCGGCTATATCCTTTAATGCTATTCTGTGAAAATCCAGTCTTTGACATCTTGACAGAATAGTTGCAGGTATCTTGTGTACTTCGGTGGTAGCAAGTATAAAGATAACGTGTGCAGGCGGTTCTTCCAGAGTTTTAAGCAATGCGTTGAATGCCCCTGGTGAAAGCATATGAACCTCATCTATTATATAAACTCTGTACTTAGCTTTTGCGGGAGCAAAGGCGGCTTCCTCTATAATAGCACGTATATTGTCAACACCATTATTGCTGGCTGCATCTATCTCGGCAATATCCATTACAGAGCCGTTATCGATACCTTTGCATATATCACATTCACAGCAGGGATTTCCGTCCTTGGGATTCAGACAGTTTACCGCCTTAGCCATAATTTTGGCACACGTGGTTTTTCCTGTACCTCTTGAACCTGTAAAAAGATATGCATGATTAATTCGTCCCAGTTTAAGCTCATTTTTCAGGGTAACGGTAACCTGCGGCTGACCCGATACATCTTCAAACACAGCAGGCCGCCATTTGCGATATAAGACCTGATACATATATTACAGTTACCCTCCCGTCACCGTGACCATACCTGCCCTTGGTTCTGCTCATACGGCGATTGCAGCCGTCAAAAGCTTCTGCTTTTGACAACCTTCACTTATCAAGTGAAGGTTCGTTACGGACATTCTGTCCGTAACGGGCTGCAATCGCAAAAGCTCGGGCTGAAACCTTCGGCATGACCTGCCGAACTTACTCTAAATTAAAAGAGCAAGGCAGACGGCTTTCCTATGCAAATGAGAACGGCAGACTTACTGCATCGCATCAGGAAATCTGCTTAATGCTGCTCGGTTCCCCGCCTGACATGGTTCACAGCACCCAATCGTACAGGGCCTGCCGTTCACATTTACATAGGACTTTTTAACTCTGACTTGCTCAGCTAACCGCCAAAATGCGATTGTAATCAAAGTATACTATAAAATTCAATAAAAATCAAGTGTTTTTTGTCATAATTAAAATATCCGTCAAAAATTTAAATAAAAGCTTCGGCAGAAATTAACCGTCATAATCATCTTCCTTATGGAAATAGCTGTAGATATTCTGTGCAACGGCTTTATTTAAGAACGGAGTATTTTCAAGTTCTTCAATTTCTGCTTCCTTTATATTTGCTATTGTACCGAAATGCTTTATAAGCAGAACTGCACGTTTTTCCCCAACTCCGGTAATTTCGGTAAGTGAGCTTCTGAATGTGTTTGATTTGCGTTTTTGTCTGTGATAGCCTATGGCGAAGCGGTGAACCTCTTCCTGTATAGAGGAAACAAGCGTAAATACATTTCTTTTATTCGCTATGGATATTTCCTTTCCTGAATCGGTGATTGCCCTTGTCTTATGCTTGTTATCCTTTACCATACCGAAAAGAGGAATATGACCGTAGCCCATTTCGTACAATACAACGGCTACACTGCTGACCTGTCCCTTTCCTCCGTCCAGAAGAATAAGGTCGGGCAGTCTGCCGAAGCCTGTTTCCTCGTCCTTATGCTTTTCATATTCATCAATGCGTCTGCGGATAACCTCTGCCATTGAAGCGTAGTCGTCCTGTCCGACAACCGTTTTTATTTCAAATTTTCTGTATGCACTTTTAAGTGGCTTTCCGTTTTCAAAAACAACCATACCTGCTACATTGGCAGTTCCGTTCTGATTTGAAATATCATAGGACTCTATATATTTCGGCGGCTTCTGCAATCCAAGAAGCTTGCCCAGCTCATTAAGAGCCATAAGTTCCCTGCCGACAGCTCCACGCTGATGTGCCAGATGCTCAGCCGCATTTTTTTTGCACATTTCAACAAGCATAAGCTGTTCACCTCTCTTCGGCATAACAACCGATACTTTTTTTCCTCTTTTTTCACTCAGCCAGTTTTCAAGAAGTTCCTTATCAGATACTTCGCCGTCAACGGAAATCCTGCACGGAACAAAATCCCTCATATAATAGTAGCTGCTTATAAACTCACTTCTTGCCTGTGGCAAATCGTAAATATTGTTTACTATAAAATTCTCCCTGTCAAACAATGCTCCGTTTCTGAAAAGAAAAACCTCAAAGCAGGCTTTGTCGTCTTCCGTTATGACGGCTATAATATCCTGTTCCTCTATCTTTGAACAGACTACCTTCTGCTTTTCTGTCATCTTTTTCAAAGCCTTAATTCTGTCCCTTATTTTTGCCGCACGTTCAAATTCCAGATTTTCTGCGGCTTTTTCCATATCCTCGGTCATTTTCTGTATATCAGGTTTGTTGCCGCCCTTGAGAAACTCCACTGCTTCCGCTACGCTTTCACGATATTCTTCCTCGGAGATTTTTCCCACGCATGGAGCGTTGCACTGCTTTATATGATAATTCAGGCAAGGCCGTCCCTTGACCGTATCAGTCGGAAATTTTTTACCGCAGGTCGGCAGTCTGAAAAGCTTCAAAGCCTGACTTACAGCATTACTTACATAGTATCCGCTCATATAAGGGCCTATATATGTTGCACCGTCATTTTCTGTTTTATTTACGGCAGTTATAGTAGGATATGCCTCATTTGTTATTTTTATATAGTTGTAACCCTTGTCGTCTTTAAGCAGAATATTGTATCTCGGAAGATACTGCTTTATAAGACTGCATTCAAGAACAAGAGCTTCAAATTCGCTGTCCGTAACTATATAGTCAAAGGTGTCAACGTTTTCAACCATATTTATTACCTTTTGGGTATGGTTTGTATGCGAGCCGAAATACTGGCTTACTCTGTTTTTTAAAGCCTTTGCCTTACCTACATATATTACTCTTCCGCCTGAATCACGCATAATGTAAACTCCAGGGCTAAGCGGAAGCGACATAGCTTTTTTTCTCAACTCTCTGATTTTTTCTTCCATTATCATCACCGGAAAGTTTTCTGCTTAATGTGTATATTTTCGGACACTATGATTTTATCGTATATCAGAACCTGTGGCAACGCTCATACTGCGATTGCAGCCGTCAAAAGCGAACGCTTTTGACGAAATTAAAGCTTTTGCTTTAATTTCAACGGCAGACTTAAGTCTGCCGTTGGCTGCAATCGCACACTTTGCCGCAGAAATCATTTTACCTCGATACCGCTGCAACCTTTCAGGAACGTCATAAGCTTGCTCAGTATAATATCAACACCGCCTGCCGAGTCGCTTTCTATATTGAGCGGCATAATCGGGTCATGTACGCTGAGTCTGAGAAGAAACCAGCCGTTGCCGTCATTTTCGCCGAACGATACCCTGACACCCTCTCTGCTATCATCAGCCAGAATCCAGCCTTTCTGATTTGCGGCATATTCTTCAAGCTCTGCGATAATTCTGTTCCCTGTAGCTTTGAAATCCTCATCTGTTATTTTAAAGCGTATTTCCCTGCTTTCCACAGGCTCTTTAAGACTTGCGGTAAGGTCGGATATATCCTTGCCTTCCTTGCGGAGCTGTGCCATTTTTATAATGATTTTTGTGCAGAGGTACGCTCCGTCATCAAGAAAATAGTTTTCACGCATAGCCGCATGTCCGGATGTTTCTATTGCAAGAGGACAGTCCACACCCTCTTTGTTAAGACGTATAGCTTCGTTTATAACGTTCTTGTAGCCTCTTTTAAAGCGGTGATGCTTTCCGCCAAGTTCATTTTCAATAAATATTTTCAGACCTGCCGATGTTGTCGAATCCGTAACTATAGTTCCGCCTCTTATATTTTCAAGTGCTATGGCTGAGGCGATAGCAACAAGTCGGTTACGGTTTATCTCGTTGCCCTTGCTGTCTACAGCACCGCCACGGTCAACGTCAGTATCAAATATAACACCTAAGTCGGCATTGTTACGCAGAACAGCTTCTGTTATAAACTTCATTGCCGTTTTATCCTCAGGGTTGGGAATATGATTGGGAAACATTCCGTCAGGCTCTAAAAACTGACTTCCCGATGTATCCGCACCAAGCTTTTCAAGAACTTCATCAGCGTAGAAACCGCCTGCACCGTTTCCTGCGTCAACAACAATTTTAAAGCCCTCCAGAGGCTTTTCGTAGTTATCGGCATTTACCTCCCTGCATATCATATCTCTAAGATGTTTGCAGTACTGCGACATATAATCAACAGTTTCTATAACACCGCCTGCATATTTTTCCGCAAGACTTTTATTTTCTGCATTTTCAAGAATTGCCGTAATATCCTCCGATTCAAGACCTCCGTCTTTTGTAAAGAATTTAAGTCCGTTTCTGTAAAAAGGGTGATGGCTTGCGGTAATCTGTACAGAGCCGTCACACTTCATATCAATAACAGCCATAAACATCGAAGGGGTAGATGCAAGTCCGCACTCAAAAACTTTTATGCCATAGCTTTTCAGGACATTTTCAACGATTTCCATAATATGCGGCCCTGATATTCTGCTGTCACGGCCTACTGCCACAGTAAGCTCACAGGCTTTTTTCGAGGTTTTATCACAAAGCCACTTCACAAAGCCGTCCGTAATAGCACCTATACTTTCATCTGTAAGATTAACTTTCTGACCCTCCACACCGTCAACCGCAACACCTCTTATATCTGTTCCGCTCTTAAACTGACTCCAATAACTGTTCATAACTACACTCCTAAAAAGATTTTTGACATTAATTCAATAAGTATTACAATATTAATTATATCGAATATGAAAAGTTTTTCAAGCATTACTGTAAGTTTATACGGCTTCTTTTATGCGTTGTAAAGAGATATCGGATAATGTTTTTTCTGAAAAAATAGTTTGACTTATAATTTGTTATGTGATATACTAATCCACGGAAAATAAAACGAGGTGTAACTCAGTTTGGTAGAGTGCTACGTTCGGGACGTAGATGCCGCAGGTTCAAGTCCTGTCACCTCGACCATTTATCACGGACTGTCGGTTGTTACCGGCAGTTTTTGTTATAGATGATTGATTTTCGGCAATATAGTAATAATTTTGGGAAAGTGGGTATCATAATGGAATTATTAGGAGAAATCTTTATCTGGATTGCAGGAAGTGCTGCCGAACTGATAGGCTTACGGTTGCAGAAAATGTCGATGGCAAAATTAAGGCTAAAGGCTCGGTATCTGGAATTGTAATCATAATACTGAGTGTACTGCTGATTTTGGGAATTATTGTCGGTCTGGGATTTGCTTCGGTTTATCTGTTTTCGCAGGAAAACACGACTGCAGGATTTGCCGCAGCACTTGTATCATTTTTCTTCCTTGTACTGTTTATTGCAGTAACGGTAAATGTTATAAAAATAAAAAACAGAAACAAATCCTGACTTTATCTGTTATATAGTTGTGTGAATTATCAAAAAGAATAAATCATTGATAAAAAAAACAATGCTTATTTCACGAAATGAAAAAATATAAAAAAAATGCTTGCATTTTATAAAACAAGGTGATATAATAACGTTGTTGTTGAGAGATACGACAATGATACGACAATGAAAAGTAAATAAAAAGTTGGTGTTGATTACGCTGAGGGTACACCTGTTCCCATCCCGAACACAGAAGTTAAGCTCAGTCGTGCCAAAGATACTTGACTGGTGACGGTCTGGAAAAATAGGGAGATGCCAACATTTGAGCGGCTGTCCGGTGGGCAGTCGTTTTTTTATATAATTTTGTACAAATTGTATGATTTATTAACAATACATTAATTTGTATATAATAAAATTGACAAATAACTTATAAAAATGTTATCATTGACAATATTAACAGTTGTTTATGGAGGTATGGATTATATGGATAATTCATATATAAGCATTGCTGCGAAAAAATGTATTGAAAACAGTACAATAGATACTGCTCTCTTTTCAAAATATGATGTACAGAAGGGACTTCGTGATAAAAACGGAGTAGGAGTACTTGCAGGACTTACAAATATATCAAGCGTAATAGCTTCAAAAGAGGTAAACGGAAAAAGAGTTCCGTGTGCAGGAAAGCTTTTGTTCAGAGGATATTCCATAAAGGATTTGGTTAAAAATTCCAGTAAATATGAGCATTTCGGATTTGAAGAGGCTATGTATCTGCTGCTTTTCGGAGAGCTTCCGACAAAGCAGCAGTATGATGAGTTCAAGAAGGTACTCGGAGAAAATATGGTTCTTCCCGTAAGCTTTACGAGGGACGTTATAATGAAAGCCCCCAGCAGGGATATAATGAATTCTATGACAAAGAGTGTGCTTACTCTTTCGGCATATGATGACAGAGCCGATGATATTTCCATTGAGAACGTACTCAGACAGTGCATTTATCTTATAGCGGTATTTCCTATGCTTGCGGTGTACGGTTATCAGGCATACAACCATTATGAATGTAATGACAGTCTGTTCATACACCGTCCCGACCCTGAGCTTTCAACCGCAGAAAATATACTGAGAATGCTCAGAGCCGATATGAAGTATACAGACCTTGAAGCAAGGGTTCTTGATGCAGCATTGATTTTACATATGGAACATGGCGGAGGAAATAACTCCACATTTACAACTCACGTTGTTTCTTCGGCAGGTTCGGATACTTATTCGGTAATAGCAGCCGCACTTTCATCGCTGAAAGGCCCTAAACACGGCGGAGCAAACCTCAAAGTAGTTCAGATGATGAATGACCTCAAGAAAAATGTCAGCGATATTTCAGACCGTGAGCAGGTAAGGGCTTATCTTGAAGCTATTCTTGACGGCAGGGCTTTTGACGGAAAGGGACTGATATATGGTATGGGACATGCTATATATTCGGTATCCGACCCCAGAGCTCAGGTATTCAAGAAGTTTGTAAGAGGACTTGCGGAAGAAAAGCATATGGACAAGGATTTCAAGCTTTTTTCTATGATAGAGGAAATGGCACCCGAGCTTATATCTCAGAGAAGAAAGATGTATAAGGGTGTAAGTGCGAATGTTGATTTTTACAGCGGTTTTGTTTACAGTATGCTTGATATTCCGCTGGAGCTTTACACTCCTATATTTGCGATAGCAAGAATTGTAGGCTGGAGTGCTCACAGAATAGAGGAGCTTATAAACGTTGATAAAATAATACGTCCTGCATATAAGAGCCTTGTGGAAGAGCGTGAGTATATAGACATAGAAAAAAGAGGTTAAAATAAAAAAGGATAAACATTAAGCTGTAAAAGCGGAATGTTTATCCTTTTTGTAAATAAAGAAAGCGAGTATGTTATGTCGGTATTGAGCGTCAGAAATTTAGAAATGACATTTGTTGAAAGAACTCTTTTCAGGGGAGTTTCTTTTGAGATTGAAGCAAAGGATAAAATCGGTTTTGTAGGTGCAAACGGAACAGGAAAAACAACTATATTCAAAATTCTGAGCGGTCAGCTTGAACAGACAGGCGGAGAGGCAGTATTTTCGGGTGATACGGTTTTGGGGTATCTTGAACAGCACGCCTGCAAATATCCGAACAGAAATATTTATGATGAGCTTTTGTCGGTATTTGATAAGCTTATACAGCAGGAAAAGGAGCTTGAAGAGCTTCCCGTGATGATAGAGCTTGAAGAAGATGAAAAAGAGCGTGACAGGCTGATAGAGAGAAATATAAGGCTTCAGGAAGAATTTGAAAGAAACGGAGGTCTTACATATGCAAGCAGAACACGCTCAACGCTGCTCGGACTGGGGTTCAGCGATGAAGAATTTTCTATGGAAACAGGAAAGCTAAGCGGAGGACAGCGTTCAAAGCTTTGTCTGGCGAAGCTTCTGTTGAGCGGAGCAAATTTTCTGTTGCTTGATGAACCTACAAACCATCTTGATATAGCATCTGTTGAGTGGCTGGAAAGCTTTATAAAGGATTTTAACGGAGCGGTAATAATCATTTCCCACGACAGATATTTTCTTGATTCAGTCACGAATAAGACGATAGAACTGGAGCATTGCAAAACGGTATGCTATAAGGGCGGATATACTGAATTTATCGAAAAGAAGAAAAAAATTCTTGAAGATATGAGAAAGAGGTATGAAAATGATTTAAAGGAAATAAAAAGGATAGAGGGCATAGTAGAACAGCAGAAAAGATGGGGACAGGCACATAATTTTATAACCGCACAGAGCAAGCAGAAGCAGGCTGACAGACTGAGGGAAAATCTTGTTGAACCTGACGATAAGGAGCTGGAGGGTATAAAATTCAGATTTGAGCCTAAGAGAACAAGCGGAAACGATGTTCTGAAAGCTGAAAGGCTTTCAAAGAGCTTCGGAAATAAGAAGCTTTTTGAAAATGTAAGCTTTGATATAAAGCGGAAAGAAAGAGTGTTTATTCTGGGAGCGAACGGCTGCGGAAAAACTACTCTGTTTAAGATAATACTTAACAAAATAAGCAGCGACAGCGGAAGAATTGAGTTCGGAGTAAACGTGGATACGGGATATTTTGATCAGGTTCAGGAAAATCTCAATCTTGAAAATACCGCCCTTGATGAAGTATGGGATATGTTCCCTTTTATGACGCAGACGCAGGTAAGAACGGCACTGGGTTCGTTTCTGTTCAAAGGTGATGATGTGTTCAAGAAGATGTCAGGCTTCAGCGGAGGAGAAAGAGCAAGAATAGCACTGCTCAAGCTTATGCTTGAGGGCAGCAATTTTCTTTTGCTGGACGAGCCGACAAACCATCTTGATACAAATTCCAGAGAAGCACTGGAAAATACGCTGAATGATTATGAGGGAACTCTGCTTATAATTTCGCACGACAGGTATTTTATAAACAAGCTTGCAGACAGGATTTTATATCTTGACGAAAGCGGTATAAGAGAGTACACGGGAAATTATGATTATTATGTTGAAAAGTCGAAAACTTTTGAAAAAGAGTCTGAAACAGCTTCCGTAAAGAAGAATGAGAGCGTCAATGCTGAGGAATACAGAAAAAGAAAGGAATTGCAGTCTAATATACGAAAGCTCAGAACAAAAATACAGAAATGCGAGAATGAAATGAATGCTCTTGATGAGCTTGAAGAAAAATTACAGGCTGAAATTTCCGATGAAAGCACGGCGGCGGATTTTGAAAAGCTTATGAGCCTTACCTCTGAGCTTGAAAAATGTCAGAAAAACAAGGACGAAATTTACGAATGCTGGGAAATGACCCAGATTGAACTTGAAGAAATTGAAAAAATCTGATTATCCTGAATAATATCATTAAAAATTTTATATATTTTCATTCTTTTTATTGCTAAAACTGTTGCAATTTCAGAAAAATTTGTGTAAAATAGATACTATAGAAATAATGAGTTATTGTATATATGTGTTTTTGGTTAAAATTGCTTGTTGGAAATCGTGCATTCTCATTTTATCAAAGAGTAATATTTTAAGTTTATAATAAAAAGAAATTGTGAGGTATGGTATTATGTCTAATAGATTATTTCAGGGTGTAATTCATCAGATGAAGGACGCAATCGACAGGGCAATAGGTGTTGTTGATGATACTTCTGTTGTTATAGCATGCAGCGAGCTTGGAAGGATAGGCGAGGTTATCGACAATATAACTCCTGAAACTTTGAGTTCTACAGCTCCGTTTGTTATAAACGGACAGACCTTCAAATCATTCGGAAGCGGTGCAAACGGAGAATATGCTGTTTTTGTCAGCGGTAATGACAGTATTGCTCAGAGGTATGTGCAGCTTCTTGCTGTTTCTCTGGGAAGCATAAAGCAGTATTACGATGAAAAGTATGACAGGGCTAATTTTATCAAGAATGTTATTCTTGACAATATTCTTCCCGGTGATATTTATCTCAAGGCAAGGGAGCTGAGGTTCAACTCTGAGGTTACAAGGGTTTGTATGCTCATAAAGATAACGTCAAAGACAGATATATCGGCTTATGATGTCGTTCAGAACTTCTTCCCCGACAAGACAAAGGATTTTGTAATAAATATAAATGAGAATGACATAGCACTTGTAAAGGAAATAAAGGCAGGAATAGAGTCCAAGGATTTAGAAAAGCTTGCAAGCTCTATAGTGGATACGCTTTCCAGCGAATTTTATACGCATTGTACTGTAGGTATAGGAACGGTAGTTACGGGAATAAAGGATTTGTCACGTTCATTCAAAGAAGCTCAGTCTGCACTTGAAGTAGGCAAGGTTTTCGATACCGAGCGTGCTGTAATAAGCTATGACAATCTTGGTATTGCAAGACTTATATATCAGCTTCCCACAACACTCTGTGAGATGTTCCTGAAGGAAGTTTTCAAGAAAAGCTCCATAGAGTCGTTGGATCAGGAAACATTGTTTACTATTCAGAAGTTTTTTGAAAACAGTCTTAATGTTTCTGAAACTTCCAGAAAGCTGTTTGTTCACAGAAACACTCTTGTTTACAGACTTGAAAAAATCAAGAAGCTTACAGGTCTTGATTTGAGGGAGTTTGAAGATGCTATAGTGTTCAAGGTTGCATTGATGGTTAAAAAATATCTTTCAGCCAGTCCTACAAAGTATTAATCTGAATTAAGTTTTTAAGACCGCCGTGCAGTTTTATATTATTGCACGGCGGTTTCTGTCTAAGGGTTTCACCCTTAAAAATCCTGACGAGGGCTCTGCCCTCGATCCGCAAGCCTTTGAAAAGGCTTGACCTAAACTTTACGGCTTTTGATGTCGGAAATCACATGGAGGTAAAAATGATAGAGTTTGTAAATGTTTCAAAAACATATGAGGATAATAATACACACGCTGTAAGAAACGTTTCAATGAAGATAGATGACGGTGAATTTGTGTTTCTGACAGGAGTATCGGGCTCGGGAAAAAGTACAATACTTAAGCTGATTATGCGGGAGCAGATACCGTCGGAAGGAGATATTATAATAGACGGAGATGTCATAAACAAGCTTAAAAGACGGCGTATTCCGTATTTAAGACGTAAAATGGGTATGGTGTATCAGGATTTCAGACTTATAGAAAGAATGAGTGTATTCAATAATGTAGCTTTTGCAGTACGTGCCGTGGGAGGAAGCCTGGAGGATATAGAAAAAAGAGTGCCTGAGGTAATAAAAATGGTCGGACTTGAAAATAAAATGGAGGAAAGACCATCTCAGCTTTCAGGCGGTGAACAGCAGCGAGTAAGTCTTGCAAGAGCTTTGGTGAATAATCCTGAGATTTTAATAGCCGATGAGCCTACAGCAAATGTAGATTATGATATGTCGGTTGAGATTATAAAGATACTTAAAAGTATAAACGAAAACGGAACAACGGTTATTGTGGTAACTCACGATAAAAATTTAGTGGAGCTTTTCGGAGGGAGAGTTATAGAACTTTCACAGGGCAGTATTGTAAGCGATAACGGAGAGAGTATAGAAAGGTCGTTTCCAAAAAAGAAGAATGAGGAATATGACGGCAGCGAAGAGGAAAATCTCGATTCATCGGCATTTGACGCTCTGATATATGAAATCACACAGGAATTTAAAATTTCGGATTTGGAAATATCTGATTCGGATAAAACAGATTAAAGGAGTTTGTTATGGAAAGTTTTGTATATTTGTTTAAGGAAAGTTTAAGAGGAATATGGAAAAACAGACTTCTTTCTATAGCTTGTGTGGGAATACTCGTGTGCTGTCTTTTGCTCACGGGAGCGGCAGTGCTTTTCTGTATGAATCTGAACGCTCTTATCGACAAGGTAGAGGATAATAATAATATATCCGTGTTCCTGAATGATGGAATTTCAAAAAAAGAGATTAAAAATGTAGAGGCTGAACTAAAAAAAACGGATAATGTCAGAAATGTTGTTTTTTATTCAAAGGAGCAGGGCATTAAGGAGTTCAGCAAGGCTCTGGGGGAGCTTTACAGTGAATTTGACGGAGAGGATAATCCCTTGCCTGATGCGTATAAAATAACTCTTGAGGATTTGTCGGAATATAATGATACAGTTGCAAGGATAAAGAAAATAGACGGAGTTTATAAGGTCAGCAACAGAAGCGGTATAGCAGGAATGCTTACTGAAGTAAGCAATATGGTAGCTACAATGGGTTTATGGGTGGTATCAATACTTATTCTTATATCTGTGTTCATTGTATCAACTGCGATAAGAACCAATATATATGCAAGACGTGCGGAAATAAGTATAATGAAATCCGTTGGAGCTACAAATGCCTTTGTACGTACACCTTTTATAATAGAGGGAGTTCTTCTGGGAATGGTTTCGGGATTTATAAGCTCGGTACTGCTGAAATTTCTGTATGAGGCACTTCTTAATGCTTTTCAAATAAAGTCTGTAAGTAACGTTGAAATAATAAGCTTTTCATCTGTAGCTTTTCCGGTGTTTGTTATAAGTATGGTATTCGGTGCGGTTCTCGGTATATCAGGCTCGGTTGTTTCTATGGGAAAATATCTGAGGCTTGAGGGAAACGAGGCTCTTATGTGAAAAATAAAAAGCCTGCGGCTTCGCTCAGGCGGCGATTGCGTCCGTCAAAAGCTACGCTTTTGACAAATGAAAGGTGTAACCTTTCATTTATTCGAGGATTAATCCTCGAATATCCGCAATCGCCGCAGCGTTGACGGCAGCAGGAATTGGTCTTAAATTTTATGGCGGTGAAGTAAAATGAAAAAGAAATTTCTTATTGTTATAGCGGCGGCGTTGATATTCGTTCAGACTTTTTCCGTACCGACAGCACTCGGCACTGATTTGTCTGATGAGGAAAGCACTCAAAGTACGGAGGCGGCAACGAAGAAACCCGATAATTCAGGCAAAATTGCCGAAAAGGAAAACGAAATAGCAGAACTTAATAAAAAGCTTTCAAAGCTTAACAAGGAAATAGAACAGACAAGACTTGATACTGCAATATTACAGCAGGATATAAAAAATTCTGGAAAAACTCTGGAAAATTTAAGCGGAAGCATAGGCTACAATAAAGAAAGACTTAAAAAAAGGCTCAGAGCTATTTATATGTCAGGTTCGACAAGCAATCTGGAGATTATTCTCGGAGCAAAAAGTTTCAGTGAATTTATTGATAAAATGGAATATGCTGCCCTTATATCAGAACACGACAGCAATATAATATCTTCGCTTTCGGGTGATGTCAAATCAAATAAAAAAACAATGAAAGAACTTGATAACTATAAAAAGGAACTCGAAAATAAAAACAAGGAGCTTGAAAAAAAGCGTAAGGAGCTTCTTGCTACAATAGAAGAAAATAAGGCAGCTCTGGATATTCTGTACAGCGAAAGTGCAGAAGCAAATAAATCTTCCGATAAGAATAATATTGAAAAGAAAATTTCAGATTATTATAAAAAACAGACAGCAACAGAGCCGTCTACAGAAAAGAAAAAAAGCTCGTCCGAAAAGGATAAAAGCAAATCATCATCGTCTTCATCATCGTCATCATCTTCAAAAACAGCAGCCACACGTCCTTCGGTGATAACATCAAACGGTGGCAGCAGTAATACTGATTATGATTATTATAACAGCGATAACAATGATAACGATACTCCCGATATAGTAATGCCTGATGCAGAGGTTTCGTCAAGCGGATTTATATGGCCTGTAACGGGCTTCTATAACCTTACCTCAATGTGGAACGAGGACAGAGGCTCATACAACCACGGAGCAATAGATATAGCAAGCTATGGCATAGACGGTCAGAACGTACTTGCGGCTCATTCGGGAACTGTTATGTACTGCGAAAATGAATGTATACACAATGTCGGAAAATCATCAAGCTGCGGCTGCGGTGGCGGATACGGAAATTATGTTATGCTAGACCACGGCGACGGACATATGACTGTATACGCACATATGAGTTCAATAACAGTATATAACGGACAAAGTATAGAAGCAGGTCAGCTTCTGGGCTTTGTAGGCTCTACAGGCGATTCGACAGGGGCACATCTTCATTTTGAAACAAGATATAACGGTGTAAAATACAATCCTATGAGTGAATATCCCGATATTCCGGTTACATACTGAAACAATTAAAATTTTTAGAAACAAGTTTGTAATATTTGTTACTTGCACGTAATATGATTTTTACAATTTGCACATATTTTAAAGAATAATACACTGTGAAGAATATCGTAAAATCAAATTTTTGATATTAAAGAAAATCAAAATGGCGGAAAAACCCACTAAAATCCGTCATTATACACAAAAAACTATATATGTTTTTGTTTGACATATCCTGAAATACTGGTATAATGCAATCATCGGAATTATCGGTGCAGTTATGCCTGACAATCGTCAGCATTTTGCATTTATTGCGATAGAATAAAAATGACGGGAGTTTCAGAGATTATGTTTATCATGAATACCATGAGCGAAAACAAAACAAGAGCCGTTTTTATAAGAGGTATGTTAATACTTTTAATGAGTGTTATATTTCTGACATCAGCATTTTCGGTAGCCGCTCTCAACAGAACAGCCGTTATAAATGTTGACGGAAAAACTCTTAATGTAGGCACAATTACGTCTGATACGGACGAAATTCTGAAAAATGCCGATATTTCCGTAAGCGAATATGACAAAATATCTTCATTTGAGCAGGACGGTGTAATTACGGTAAATGTTATCAGAGCATTTCCTGTATATGTTGACAACGGCACTAAGCGTAAATATATAGTTACAGGCGGTACTGTAGGACAGCTTCTTAAAAATGAGAAAATAGCTGTAACAGAAAACAATGTTGTTTTTCCTGATGAAAAAACCGTTCTTAAAAAAGATATGACAGTAAAAATTTCGGAATACAGAACGGTTGAGATTACAGCCGACGGAAAAACTGAAAATAAGAGTGTTCCTCTCGGAAACGTAAAGGAAACACTTGAATATCTCAATATAAAGCTTGGAAAAAATGATACAGTAAGCTGCGGAATGTATGACCTTGTTAAAAACGGTATGCAGATAAAAATAACAAGAATTAATTCCAAAAGCGTAACCTCTACAGGAGAAATTCCTTTTGAAACAGAAGAGGAATATTCTGATAAGCTTGCAGAGGGAAAAACAAAGGTAAAGACAAAGGGTGTAAACGGAGAGTATAAATCTGTAGTAAAGCAGGAAATTTCAGACGGTGAGGTAGTTTCCGAAGAATGCGTAAGCTATGAGGTTACAAAAGAGCCTGTAAACGAAGTAGTTCTTATAGGAACAAAGAAAAAATCCGAAAAATCCGACAGCAATAAGTCAGCCGAAAAGAATAAAAGTGAAGATGAAATCGAAGATAAAAATGATGCTGAAGAGGATAATACATCAGCTTCAGTTCAGACATCTTCAAACGGAAATGTTTTCTATGACGCAAACGGAACAGCAGTTTCCTATTCAACAGTATATCACGGCTCAGGTACAGCATATTATGCTCCCGCAGGTTCGCTGACAGCATCGGGAAATGAGGTTTACGTAGGCGGTGTTGCAGTAAACCCCGATATTATCCCCTATGGAACAAGACTTTATATAGTAGCAGATGACGGATTTGTTTACGGCTATGCAACAGCTATCGACACAGGCGGTGCTTTGTATGACGGCTCTGCAATAGTAGATGTGTTCTACTTCACATATGATGAATGCGTACAGTTTGGCAGACGTGACGTAAGCGTATATGTTCTCGATTAAAATTTTCAAATGCCTTGACAAATATCGTAAGCTTGCATATAATATATGTACAATGCTTGATAATTTAAAGACGTTGAAGGGAACAAGATGCAGAATAGCGGATTTCAGAGAGCTGTCGGTTGGTGCAAGACGGTATCTGCGGCTGTATGTATAGCTCATCCCGGAGTTGTCTGCCTGAGATTTCTAGGGCAGAACGTGAGACTACGTTATAAGTCAGGACTTTGCTGGAAGTCTGTTGAGGGACAGTTCATCTGTCCGAATTAGGGTGGTACCACGTTGATTGCGTACTTTTGATTATGAATAGAGCGTATATTGTCGTCCCTTTTCTTCATTGATGAAGAAAAGGGACTTTTAATTTTGAAAGGCGGTAAGAAAAGTGAAAGATTCATTTAAAAAGTATATCCCGTTTAAGCAGATAGACATAAAAAACAGGGAGTGGCCTGATAAGGTTATAGACAAAGCTCCCGTATGGTGCAGTGTTGACCTTCGTGACGGCAATCAGTCGTTGGTTGACCCGATGAATTTGCAGGAAAAGCTGGAGTTTTTCAAGCTTTTGTGCGATATGGGATTTAAGGAAATAGAAATAGGTTTTCCGTCCGCATCTGAAACGGAATACGAGATATGCCGTAAGCTCATAGAAGGCGGCTATATTCCCGATGACGTTACAATTCAGGTACTCGTACAGGCAAGGGAACATCTGATAAGAAGAACGTTTGAAGCAATAGAGGGAGCTAAGAATGTAATAGTACATTTCTATAATTCAACATCTGTATTACAGCGTAAGGTTGTATTCAAAAAGGATAAGGAAGGAATTATCGACATAGCCGTACAGGGTGCTAAATTAATAAAAGAGCTTACCGAAAAGTATGAGGGAGATACCAATATAAGATTTGAATATTCTCCCGAAAGTTTCAGCGGTACTGAAATGGATTTTGCAGTCGATATATGCCACAAAGTTATGCAGGAGCTTGGTTCTACAAAAGAAAACCCTGTAATTCTGAATCTGCCCAACACGGTTGAAATGTGTACGCCTAACACATATGCCGACCAGATTGAATACTTTATAAAGCATCTGCCCGACAGAGAAGCCGCTATCATAAGCATACACCCTCACAACGACAGAGGAACAGGCGTAGCCGCAGCAGAGCTTGCATTACTCGCAGGTGCTGAGCGTGTAGAGGGAACACTGTTCGGAAACGGAGAGAGAACAGGAAACCTCGATATAGTTACCGTAGGTCTGAATATGTTCACACAGGGAGTAGACCCTAAGCTGGATTTCAGTAATCTTCCTAAATATAAGGAGATATACGAGCGTTGTACTAATATGAAGGTTCACGAAAGAACACCGTATATAGGCGAACTCGTATTCACAGCTTTTTCGGGTTCTCATCAGGACGCTATAAACAAAGGTATGGAATATATGAAAGCCACAGACAGCGATTACTGGGAAATTCCGTACCTTCCTATAGACCCTGCCGATGTCGGCAGACAGTATGAGCCTATTATCCGTATAAATTCCCAGTCGGGAAAGGGCGGAGCAGCTTTCGTAATGGCAAACAACTACGGCTACAAAATGCCTAAGCAGATGCACCCCGAATTCAGCGAACTGGTTCAGAAAAAGTGCGATGAGCTGGGCAGAGAGCTTATTCCCAGTGAGCTTATGAAAATCTTTGAGGATTGCTATATCAATATAAAGAGAAAATATGAAATTGTCGGACACCCTACAGTAAAAGAGCTTGGAGAGGACGGAAACGTTGTTGAAGTACAGGGAATACTTCGTACAAACGGCGATGAAGCTACAGATATAAAAATATCCGGAATCGGCAACGGCCCTATAGACGCATTTTTCCACGCTCTGGAAAGTGTAGGCATATGTGACTATAAGTTTGTTGATTATTCTCAGCACGCTATTTCCACAGGTTCGGATTCAAAGGCTGTTTCATATATACAGCTTATGACGCCCAGAGGAGGAAGTATATTCGGCGTAGGAATTTCGGGAAATATTTACAGAAGTTCGATATTCGGAGTACTCAATGCCATAAACCGTGCGGAACAGGAAAATTAATATGTATTTCTGACGGAGAAAACAGGAAAGTTTTGATTGAACTTTTGCAAAAGTTCACGGTTTCCAAAGGCGGAGCCTTTGGTGGGATTTTAAATGGCAAAGCCCTTTAACACAAAAAACAGCCGCAGCAGTGCGGCTGTTTTTATTTAATCCTGAGATTCAAAGTATATATCTGAGTTCATAACATATTCGGGTGAAATACTGCACTGATTGAATGCAAGCAAAGCCTTGATATAAGCACATTCTTTTGATATATTGAAAAGCTTATCTGCATTATATTTTTCTATTTCGGAAGAAGTAGCATACTTTTCTTTTCTGTGCTTGAACGAAGCAAGATAAACTGGAACTTTTTCCGTATTGCACCTTTCAATAAATCTGCATATGCTTGTGTTTTCGCCTGTTGTACAGGCGGTTGCACTGTGATACATATATATTACAACCGCTTTTGCTTCTGATATATTGTAAAAACTGAAATTCTGGTCAGGATAATTTTTTATAAGAAGAATGTCATTTTTTATAAAAGGCATTTTCTTGAAGAAATTATCGGAAAATTTTTTGTTTTTCAGTTTTTCCGCCAGAGCCGTATTGAAGTTTATGATACTGCCGTTTTCAAATTCAGCAATCACACCGTCACCAAAAGGAGAAAATCTGTCTTTCAGAGGGTCAGCCTCGCAAATTCTGGTTGAAAGATATACCACAGGTTTATTTTTTTCGCCGTAGACGGTAAAAACACCGCACAGCAGATTTTTTCTTATAAACTCCACGCATACCGAAAAATTGGAAAATCCGTTTGAACAGGGATTATCAAGAGGATAATCGGCGGCGGTTATCATTACAGGAATATCGGTATTTCTCATAAGCATTCCGACAAGTGCAGAGGTATATGAAAGTGTGTCTGAGCCGTGGGTAATGATTACACCATCATAGTCCGATAATTTTACGGCTGATATAAAATTTATAAGCATATTGTAAGTTTCTGCCGTATAGTTTTCGCTCAGTATGGTAAAAGGCTGTTCAACGCTGAAATTTATATCGCAGTTCGGATTTTTTGTTTTATACATACGAAGAATATCGCAGGCATTTTGGGCAGTGGGATTCATTGTTGAATTTACGGTTTTGCAGGCTATAGTACCGCCTGTAAGTATGAGCAGTATATTCATATTAAAGCTCGCCCAGCATCTGAGCAGGATTTTCTGCTGCCTTGACCTTTCCGACAGATTTTACTATAATGCCGTTTTCGTCTATAAGGTATGTTGTTCTTACAACGCCCATAGAAACCTTTCCGTAATTTTTCTTTTCTTTCCAGACGTCATAGGCTTGTATTGCAGAAAGCTCCGTATCTGAAAGAATTGTAAAAGGAAGGTTATATTTCTGTTCAAAGCGTTTATGAGAAGCAACGCTGTCCTTGCTTATACCGATAACGACAGCATTTTTTTCTGTAAACAGCGGATAAAGCTCACCGAAGCCGCAAGCCTGCTTTGTACAGCCTGCTGTATTATCTTTAGGGTAAAAATAGAGTACTATCTTTTTTCCTCTGTATTCCTCCAGTGAGTGGAATTTCCCGTTCTGGTCGGGAAGATTGAAGCTCGGTGCTGTAGTTCCTACGTCTAACATAGATTAAATCTCCTTTTTTAGATTTGATATTTTGTGTGTTTAAGGGTTTCACCCTTAAACATCCTGACCAAAGGCTCCGCCTTTGGAAACCGCAAGCCTTTGAAAAGGCTTGACCTAAACTTTATGGTTTGTGGTGTCTGAGCATGAGGCCTGAGCAGAGCTAATTATCAGGCTGAACATTGATTATTGTTATTTCGGGAAAATTATTTACCCTGATAAATCTTCTGTCCTCGCCAAGACCGCCTGTTACAACCATATTGTAAGGATTTTTGTTTCCCTTATCTATGTAATAAAGCCCCTTGCAGTATTCGGGGAATAATCCCTGATTTGGAGCTATAATACCGCCGATAAATGGAATACTCACAATTCCTCCGTGAGTATGTCCCGAAAGCATAAGGTCGAAATTATATTCATAGTACTTATCCTGCTCAAAAAACCATGTTGTAAATTCGGGATAATGGCAGAGAAGTATTTTAAAGCAGTTTTTTTTACAGAAATCTCTCATTACTTTTGTGTAGCGTTTATCCTCAAACTCACCGTTGGAATATGTATGCAGACCGAGTAAAGCAACCCTGTCACCGTTTACTGTGATTTTTCTTTCAGCCTTTGATACAAAGCTTTGACCGTAGTCTATTGTACGGAGATACTTCACACCTGAAGAAGTTATTGAATCCTTGAAGTTTCCATACAGCGGACAGCTTTTGTCATGATTTCCCATAACGTAATATGTCGGAGCGATTGAAGGCAGGTTGTTCATTATATTAAGAGCAGGTGTTATATCTTCAGAGTTTTCGTCTACAATATCGCCCACAACGGCTATTATATCGGGAGATTTTTCTCTGAGCTTGTCGAGGACAATTTTATTATTTCCCCCGAAATCCATATTATGAAGGTCGCTTATAACGGCGATTTTAAATCCGTTTGTTATTTTATCGCTTTTTACGGTATATTCAGATGTAACTATAATATACTGGTCTGATATGATGTACAGAACAAGTGCAAGTATTGCGGAAAGACACAGGATAAATATATTTTTTTCATTGAAGATTTTTTTCAAAGTAAAGCCGCCCCTTTCATAAAGATACACAGCTTTGTAAAAATCAGGCAAATATATTATATAGCAGAATGGTAAATTTTCAATAGCAAAAAAAGAATACACCAGTTTCCAAGTTTTAAAGAAATAAAAAATGAATTACTCTCCAAAAGGTGTAAAATAGTAAGTAACCAAACCAACCTTTTGAGACCTGAAGGGAGTAATTTACATGAAAGCATTATACACCCATACAAATATTATAGGCAGGCTAAAAAAAGCATTCTTTGAAATATTTTCAGAAGAAAGCAGACATACAAAGGAACATTTATTTGATATGCTGGTGTCTGTGTTGTGTCTGAATGGTTTCCAAAGTGTCAACTATAATTTTGAACATTTCATCGAACCTGTATCAGACAACAAACTTAAATCGTATTATTTCACACTCAACGAAAGCAAAACAAACCTGCTGCAATGGATGAAGAATATGGTCAGGATAGCATTATCTGTCATTCCCAAGAATCTTTCTGAACATCTCATCATACTGTCCATAGACGATACAATGGTGGAAAAGTACGGTGAACATTTTGAAAATCGTGAAAAATTGTTCGACCATGCCAAACATAACGGTTCCAATTATCTGTATGGTCATTGCTTTGTCAGCATTATGCTGTCTATTCCTGTATCTGATAAAGGTATGATACGGTATTTGTCTTTTCCGGTTGGTTACAGAATGTGGACAAAAGAAGAAACTAAACTGGCTATGGCGGCTAATATGGTAACAGAAGTCATGGAAGTTATCGGAAATAAAAGAAATGTATGCCTGTGTTGCGACAGTTGGTATCCGAAAGCTGAAATAACACAACTGCCGAAAAAGTATGACAATCTTGCCTTGATAAGCAATGTCAGACACGATACCGCTTTGTATGAACTTCCGCCTGCTAAAACCGGCAAAAAAGGCAGACCAAAAGTAAGAGGAAGAAAACTCTCTTCTGATGATTTTGAATTTTCATCTGTGGGTGATACGGATTATTCTGTTGGCTGCCGTCAGGTTATTACAAATCTTTTTGGAAAAATCCCGTTTACGCCATCATTACCAAAACCTCAAATGGCAATCAAAGACTTTTTATCTGTACAAAAGCTCCACATCAGATGAAATTTGATTTCCATTCCTCTCAACCGGGCAAAGCTTCTCTTTTTGCAAAAACAGACATACAATTTCTTCCGCTGACTGTTTACGCTATGCGTTGGCATATTGAAGTGGCTTATTACGAACAGAAAAAGTTCTGGTCTTTGGGAATGTATATGCTCAGAAGCAGAACGGATATTGAACGACTGACAAATCTTCTGACGGTTTTATATGCTTTTATGACCTTGTTGCCTTTCTATGACAATACATTTATCACATTAGCCAACAGCAGTCCTCAGCAATCCCGTTTTGTTATTGGCATGACTATTTGGCATGAATTATTTTTGAACGCTTTCGATACCTGCAACACACCTACAAAAAATACTTTTTCTTTTGTTTTATCCCACTCATACACTCATTAGTTCTTTAAAAACTTGGAAACTGGTATTTAAGAATAATATATTAATTTATTGTACAAAGTTTTGTTACATTTTTTATATAAATAACATAGTTGATTATTTTATGTGTACAATATAAATAATTAAATTTTTATATGTTTAATTAATGCAAAAAACAACATCAGAAAAGCCGTATAAACTAGCCCTCAGGTTACGCTCATACGGCTTTTATTTAAAATTTTACAACAACGGTATCATTGACAATTTTAATGGAACCTTCATTCGGATAAGACGGCATATGAATGACCTCAGGCAAATTGATAAAATCATCTTCCTTCAGATATGTTGGTTTATATCCGTTCCAACGTTCTATAAAATAAGGAAGTGAATAATCATTCAGTAACGATTTCATTCCGTGATAGGGGTGTATGTCTACAGGCTCAAATTCAGGAATATCAGACACAGACAAATCTTTATTGTTTTCAAGATTTATAAAAACAACAGGTAATTTATCACTGTATCCTTTCACACTTTTTACCTGTGTGATAAGTGTATTACAATAATTCATTACTCTTGTCTGCTCAAACTGTACTTTCATATACATAACGTTGTCAAATCTGCAGTATGCAACAGATAAGAATATCACGAAAATTATTCCTGCACACTGTACCATATTCAAAACCTTTGCAAATTCAATTTTTACGTTGAACATTAACCAAAACAAATATAAAAAAGTAAGTACTACTGAATGAACCATCAAAGGGTGTATGGAATCTGAAAGTACATACATAAAATTAACAGATATAGGAAACACAACGTTAAGTATAAGCAACACTATTGATTTAATTATTTTCCCGGATCTAGCTGTATTGAAAATCATTACGGCAACATAAAATATCAGGATAGCTGTAATAATATAATACACTCCTGCCAACGTCCTTGAGTACATATTAAGGGAATCATTCCAACGATGAATAAAAAACTCACGGTAAGAAGAAACTGTCCTGAAAATGTAGTCCATAAATGAGCTTTTACCTATACCATAAGAATCTGCATATTCTGAAAGTTCAATTTTATAGTACCATAAAAAGAACTTGTTTGCTCCGAAATAAACCAACACAGAAGCAACAACAGATAAAATATAATATAATGTTTTCTGTACGAATTTTTTTAAAAGAAATTCCTCTTCAAGATAAGTAGTTTTTATAAAATAAGCAAGTAAAATGGTCATGAAAAACGGGATATATGCCTGATATATTCCCATTGAACAACCCATAATTATAACAGCTGCCACAAAAGTATACCATTCTTTATACTTACATATGAGATATGCCGCAGATACAGCCATAAATAATGCAAGAGAATAATAATGTGCTGTAAACATAAATCCGAACAGCCCTGCTACAGATGGGAACGTAACCCATAATCCGCTTATAACCACACACGCAAGTCTGCTTTTTATGTCTAAAATATTTACTGCAATACATAGGGAAAGTCCCAAAAGTATAAATGATACAACTCCGTTAAAAAGAGGAAGACTGTAATGCACTCCGTCATACAACAGCTGAACTAATGTCGATATAATTCCAAGCATCCATCTTCCTGATGTATACGTACCGCCAACACCAAATAATGAAACCATATCATCATGAAAGGAAAATTTATTGAATAAAGTCATTCCATGAGAAATAAATCCCCATATAAATACACTTAAAAAGATTATTTTATATCTTTTATCAATATTAAAAATTTTGTTTTTTAAATATTCATATGACGCTATATTTTTTAGTACTTTTATTCTATACATATTTTATATTCTATCATTCATCTGTACTGTTATTGAGTGTGTTCTGACTGAGTGCTTTAAGATACGCATTTATGAAACCGTCAATATCTCCGTCCATAACGGCATTTATATTTCCAGTTTCAAAGCTTGTTCTGTGGTCTTTTACAAGTGTATAAGGCATAAATACATAGGAGCGTATCTGTGAACCCCATGTTATTTCTTTCTGAACACCCTTTATATCTTCAATTTTATCAAGATGTTCTCTTTCCTTTATTTCCATAAGCTTTGATACGAGCATTCTCATAGCTACATCTCTGTTCTGATACTGACTTCTCTCTACCTGACATGAAACTACTATTCCTGTAGGAATATGCGTAAGTCTTACAGCCGATGAGGTCTTATTGACTTTCTGTCCGCCTGCACCGCTCGCACGGTAAACGTCCATCTTTATATCTTCGGGATTTATATCTACCTTTATTGTATCATCAATTTCAGGCATTACTTCAAGTGATGCAAAAGATGTATGCCTTCTGCCCGAAGCATCAAACGGCGATACTCTTACAAGTCTGTGTACTCCTGCCTCACTTTTAAGATATCCGTAAGCGTTAAGTCCCTCAACCATAATTGTAGCACTTTTCAGTCCTGCTTCGTCACCGTCCAGATAGTCAACCGTTGTTACTTTGAAGCCTACCTTTTCTGCCCAGCGGTTATACATACGGTAAAGCATTTCTGCCCAGTCCTGAGCCTCTGTTCCGCCTGAACCTGCGTGGAATGTAAGAATAGCATTTCTTGCATCATACTCACCTGTGAGCAAAGTCTGCAAACGCTGTTTTTCCAAATCTTCCTTTATGGAATTGACCTCCGCTGATGCTTCTTCCAATAATGACAAATCCTCCGCTTCGTCTGCAAGCTCTATCAGTGCTATAGTATCATCATATCTCGAAACAAGACTGTTATAGCTCTCAACCTTATTTTTCAACGCACTTGTACGCTGTAAAATAACCTGTGACTTCTCCATATCGTCCCAGAACCCCGGTTCTGTTGCTTTGTTTTCAAGCTGCTGAATTTCCGATTCCATAGCTTTAAGTCCAAGTGCATCGGCTAAATCGTCAATTTCGGGCTTTGTTCTTTCAAGCTCAAGCTTTAATTCTTCAAACTGTATCATAAAATTATCAATCCTTCAATATTTTATAAAATGATATTAAATATAATTATTCCGTGTATGTATGGGTACATACTTCCTTTATTTTTTCACGAAGCTTCTGAAAATCCTCGAATGCCCCCGGCTTATTGTTAGGATTTCTGAGTAATGCCGCAGGGTGCAGTGTTGCCATCATCAGAACTCCGTTCTTTTCTGTAAATATTCCATGCTCCTTTGTGATTTTTATATCCTTTTTTATAATTTTAGAAGCCGCTACTCTGCCAAGACACACTATTATTTTAGGTCTTATGATTTTAAACTGATTTCTCAGCCACATTATGCACTGTTCCTGCTCATCGGGGAGAGGGTCACGGTTCTGCGGCGGTCTGCACTTCACCATATTTGCTATATATATGTTCTTATGTCTGTCCAGATCTATGGCATTGAGCATTTTATCAAGAAGCTTTCCGCCTCGTCCGACAAACGGTTCGCCCTGTAAATCTTCATTTTCTCCGGGACCTTCACCTATGAACATAACCTCTGCATTTTCAACGCCTACTCCGAAAACAAGGTTTGTTCTTGTTGCTCCAAGACGGCATTTCTGACAGCCTTCACAGAGTACCTTCAGTTCTTCAAGATTTTCAGTCATTGTTTTCCACCTCTGTTTTCTCTGTGGTTTTTTCTGTATTCCTGCTTTTTTCCGCAAGCTCCCTGAGCTTGTTCTTTATATTTACTGCCGTTCCGAGAGCCTGCCTGTAGCTTATACGGTTCTTTTCGTTTATTATATACTTGTTTACCCTTATGCGAAGCTCTCTGAAAGCAGGGTGGTCAAGTGTTACTATTATATAGAACCAGTATCCGTAAACAGGACTTCTGTTCTTTTTTCTCCTCAGACGTTTCGGGATACGCTGCTTCTTGCCGTTGTTTATCTTGTCATATTTGTTAAGACACTCTTTTGTGGAAAGCATTTTTACGGACTGTATCTGGGAAAAGCTGAAAATATCGGGATTATCGTGTACCAGTCTTTTTTCCGTTTCAAGCAGCCAGTACCCGTTGTTTTCATCAATTCTGATAATTTCGTAATCTCCGAGTGACATCGTTTCCGAAAATTCCTGCAGTCTTTCGCTTTCAAGATTTTCTTTTCTGTATGCAAGGTGTCGTCTTATATCATCTGTGGAAAGTGTGTTGAATTTATTAAGATGTTCGCTGCACTGCTTTACGCAGCTTCCGCACAGAAAACCATCGTTTATTTTTGTACGTGTCCATATACTTGCTTTATCTCCGCATATAACACAGGTCTGTTTCATATAAGGGCTTCACCTCCTTACTTCTCCTTACGCTTTGTCTGACACTTTGTATTGTTATCTTTTACTCATTATACAAGCTTCTCAGAATCTCGATTTCCTTTGCATAGCCGTCTAAATCATTAGGGGTTTCAAGCTCAAAAGGAAGAGTTCTAAGCTGAGGGTGATTTATCACACGTGTAATTGCTTCAAGACCTATATATCCGTTTCCTATGGTTTCGTGTCTGTCCTTATGGCTCGACAGAGGATTTTTACTGTCATTAAGATGAACGGCATACAGCCTTTCAATACCTATTATATTATTAAATTCATCAAGAACCCTGTCAAGATTATCGACTATATTATAACCGCCGTCCCATATATGACAGGTATCCATACATACGCCCAGCTTTTCGCTGTACTCCGTTCTGTCTATTATCTCACGTATTTCCTGAAAGGTTCTTCCTATTTCGCTTCCCTTTCCTGCCATAGTTTCCAGAAGTATTACTGTATTCTGTTCGGGGGTTATAATTCCGTTAAGCATTTCGGCTATATATTCAATACCCTTTTCCGCTCCCTGCTTCACGTGACTTCCGGGGTGAAAGTTGTAGTAGCTTTCAGGAATGTGTTCCAGACGCTTTATATCGTCCTCCATAGTATCCTTTGCAAGCTCCCTTATTTTTTTATCGGCTGAACACGCATTAAGTGTATAAGGTGCATGGGCTACTATCGGAGCAAAATTCTTGTCGCTTATATATTCAAGATATTTTTCAACATCTTTCATATCAAGCTCCTTTGCCCTGAAGCCTCTGGGGTTTCGTGTGAAAAACTGAAATGTATTGGCTTTTATCGATACTGCTTCCTCTGCCATATGCAGAAATCCCTTTGAAGCAGACAAATGACAGCCTATATTCAACATAGCTTTTTATCCCCCTTTTTTGTGTTTTCTATAAGTATACCATATTCCTGAGAGATAAACAATCATAAATTACAGCATTGACAACATATTTATTGAATTATTTAAAAAATTATATTATCAGTATAATGACAAACAGAAAAAGATATGGTATAATTAACCCTGAAAGTAAAATTCTTTAAAAAATCTTTGAAAGGAGTAACCGATATGACATTTGCTTACAGAACCAATACAAACGAAAAATATGATAGCCGACTTATAGCTTTGCTGAGCAGTGAGCAGAGTTTTATTGTGTTATGCCTTGATAAGATAGCGGAAAAAGTCAGTAGGTATAAATTCTGAAACAGGGATTTTTTACAGATATTGCTTTGTAGTGACCGTTTGTCTTTGATTAAGGCAGACGGTTTTATTTTTTAGAAAGGAAATAATCATAATGGAAATAAAGGGAAAAGTAAATACAGCAGTATGTTTCGCAAAAATCATAGAGGAAGAAGCTATAGAACAAATCAGAAGAATGTGTGACTATGACTTTACAGAAGGAAGTAAAATCAGAATTATGCCTGATGTCCACGCAGGAAAAGGCTGTACAATAGGAACAACAATGACTGTAAAAGATAAAGCCGTACCGAATATAGTAGGAGTAGATATAGGCTGCGGAATGTATACCGTCAGTCTGGGAAAAAGAAACCTCGATTTGGAGAAATTGGACGAAACCGCCCACTATATTCCTTCGGGAAAAAGTGTATGGGACGGCAGACAGGAGCATTTCGACCTTACAGGACTTAAATGCTACCGTTATCTCAAGGATACAAGAAGACTTGAAAGAAGTCTTGGAACATTGGGAGGAGGAAATCACTTTATCGAAGTTGATAAATCATCAGACGGTACAAACTATCTTGTTATTCATTCAGGAAGCAGAAACCTCGGAAAACAGGTAGCCGAATATTATCAGACTCTGGCAGTAGAATTAAATTCGGGAAAAGAAGAATACTATGAAATGAGAGATAAAATCATAGCGGAATATAAGGCTCAGGGAAGAAGAAAAGAAATCCAGAAAGCCCTTGATGAGCTTGTGTGGAATAAAATTGATACTGAAATTCCCGATGATTTGTGTTATGTATACGGAAAATATCTGAGGGATTATCTGCACGATGTAGAGATATGTCAGGAATTTGCAAGACGCAACAGGGAAAAAATGGCAGAAATAATTATCGGAAAACTGCATTGTCCCTGTAATGAAAGCTTTCATACCATTCATAATTACATTGATACAGATGAAATGATTTTGAGAAAAGGAGCAATTTCCGCACACAAGGGTGAAAAGGTACTTATACCCATTAATATGCGTGACGGAAGTATAATCGCCATAGGAAAAGGCAATCCCGAATGGAATTTCTCTGCACCGCACGGAGCAGGAAGAATTATGTCCAGAAACAAAGCTAAAGAAACATTAAGCCTTGAAAAATATCAGCAGGAAATGTCGGGAATTTATACAACCTCCGTCAATGAAAGAACTCTTGATGAATCCCCTATGGCATATAAATCTCTGAATGATATTATTGACGTTATAGAGGAAGCAGTTGACATAAAAGAGGTAATGAAACCCATATATAATTTCAAGGCAGATTAGAACGAAGGGGAGTGACAGCGATGGTCAATATACCGACTATTGATATGGTCAGAACAGGAAAAAATATAGAAAATCTCCGTATCAGAAACGGAATGAGTGTAAAGGATATTCAGAAAATTTTCGGATTTGTAACACCGCAGGCAATATACAAATGGCAGCACGGAGTATCATTACCGACAGTCGATAACCTTGTTATTTTATCAATGCTCTTCAACGTTTCAATAGACGAAATTCTTATTATAAAACTATAAATGAGCAAATCTGAAAAATTCACAAAAATAAATAAAGACAATGACTTGAAAAGAGTTAAAATGGAGATACTACTCAACCAAAGGAACTCAAAGAAGCCGTTGTCTTATGGATAAAAACATACATCATTCAGAAACAATTTTCAAGATGTTACAGAAAATAAATCTTGCACAAAATCTGCGTTGTAAGGAGATGTGAAACATTTTTTACCTAAAATGATTAACATCTCTTTAACAATGCAGAATATATTCTGAAATTAAAGAAATATTCACTTTACTAAAAAGCCTTTATATGATATAATAAATTTTAACAATAAAAGCAGTTTAGTTATCATTCTACAATATGAAAGATGTTGCTTTAATTTTTGCGAATGGAGGATTGAATAATTTATGGCTAAAAATGAGTTTTTTATGTATAAAAACAAGCCGCTTGTAAGATGCGGTGATGTTCTTTATTACGGAAGTATGACAGACCCGTATGTTGTACGCATAAAGATTAAGACAAAGAAAAAGGTAAACGACCTTGAAATTGCAGATAAAGTTGCAATACAGCTTATGAGTACCTCTGCCGATGTAAGTCCCAGAAAGCAGGTATTAAAATCAAGCGAAAGAAGCGGTCTGTACAGTGCTATGGATTTTGCCGATGTATGGCTTAAAAGAGCTCTCAGACCAAGATAACATTTTTTCCCTTCAGATTTTCCCGACGGTAAAGCTGAGGGGAAATTTTCGGTCTTTGTTGATTATTATAATAAAAATACAAAATTTTTCCACCTGAGCGGTTGGAATGATTTTTTAATTGTATAGCTATGACAATTAAAAGTTTTGTCCACTTTTTCAAAAGTGGTGGGGTCAAGGGGCAAAGCCCTTGTGGGATTTTTAGGGGCGAAGCCCTTAAACTCAACAAAATCCAAACAAAATTTGCTTTGCAAATTTTGACAGTAAATATTTCATTTTCAACCACTCAGGTAGAAATTTTTTTAAGAAATAAGCTTTTAAGGAGAAGTATGTATGAAAAAAATTATTATTCCTTTTATATGCCTTGCACTTGCATTAACTTATATGACTGGCTGCTCATCTGATAAAAATTCATCATCAGCTAAAAATGACGCAGCTCCGCAGTCTGCTACAACTGCCGCAACATTACCGCCCAACATAAATCCCGACCAGGAGTCAGCAAGAGTGAGTACATTAAAAAATTTCTTCAAGTCAAGAAGCATAACTCTGAACGAAAAGGTTCTCAGATTTTCTTTTGACGATGCACAGATGAAATATGCAGGCTTTGAAATTTCTTCCGACAAGGACGGACTTTCGGATATAGCCGTAGGCGATACCGTGGAAAACATAGAATATAAATCCAAAACAGGTCTTACAGCATACGTTTCGGCAGTCAACAAAAGAAATGTTTCAGTAGACTATACAAAATGCAAATATTATTCTTTAAGGCTTATAAAAGGCGACTGCAAGGACGTTGTGCTTCATCTTCCCGATAAAATCGGCTGGGATTCCACTGCGGAAAAAATCAGAAAAACATACGGAAATCCTACAAACGAGGAAACAGACGATAAAGGAAATACAGTTCTTACCTATTACAAAGAGGATAAGAGCATAAACGAGAGCTACTCAATGGAACTTGTAACTGATGAAAACGGTATAATTGAACTTTCAATAACCTTCAAATAAATTCAGTAAAGGTAATTTTTAATTGATATTAAAACCAAAGCAGGGCGTGATGATATATGGCAAATACAAATAAACAGAAAAGGGACAAATATTTTTACATATCGTTTTTAAATGTACTTTCTACTGTATCTGTTGTTGTTCTGCACTCCAACGGTGCATTCTGGGATTATCGAAACGATATTAACTGGATTCTGAACAATATGGTCGAGTGTGTATTTTATTTCGCCGTACCGATATTTTTTATGCTTGTAGGAGTAAATTTACTTGACTATACGGATAAGTACGATACAAAGACATTTTTCAAAAAGAGAGTTACAAAAACAGTTGTACCTTTTCTGATATGGAGTATATTTGCTATGCTGCTGAAAATACTCCAAAGTCCACGCTATTTCATACAAAATGAAATAGCTTTCGACAAGATATTCAACGGAATATTCAATACGGAATATATGTTTATATATTGGTTTTTTATTCCGCTGTTCTGTATTTATTTGTCTGTTCCGCTTTTAGCTCACATCGAAAAAAAGAACAAGAACAGAATATTTACCTATATTGCAGCTACAGCTTTCGTTGTAAATATTTTTATACCGTTTTCGGTAAAGTTTATAAATATATTTTTCGGAACTCAGATAAAATGGATTTTTGAAATTCCCGTATTGGGCGGATATGCTTTTTACGTTATTCTGGGATACCTGCTTCACAACAATGATTTGAGCAGAAAAATAAGAATAATTATATATACTGCTTCTGTACTCGGATTATTAATACATTTCTTCACTACATACTATCTGTCTTTTAAAATCGGACGTGTAGATGACACTCTTAAGGGTTATAATCAGCTTCCGGGTGTTTTGTACTCATCAGGAATTTTTTTGCTGGTAAAACAGCTTTCTTCAAAAATCAAATCCGATAAATTTAAAAATATTATTTTCAGATTTCAGAAATACACATTTCCGATATACTTAATGCACTGGTTCATATATATATATCTTTCGAGGATTTTGGAAACAATCAACATTCACAGAGACTCTCAGATTTTCGTTATATTAATTACGTTGATTTCTGTTCCCGTATGTATCGGGATTACTTTTGTATTAAGAAAAATACCTGTAGTAAGAAATATTGTTCCGTAAGCTCATTTATAGCTTTCAGTTTCAATTTTTATGACAAATTTTTTGGAGCGACCTTTCGGTCGCTCCATTTTTTGATGACATCATATTAAACAGGCTCTAAGCTTTGTATTTCATATAAATAATCCTGTAACAAATACTGAAGCAGATGCCGCCAACGCTACAACTATCAGCGGCAAATCAAAATAAGCCAGTACAAAAGCCGCAACCGTTCCGACAACAGCAGTTATCATATTTCCTGTACTGTAGAAAATAGCAGGAATTGTCATAGCACTTAAAACAGCATACGGAACATAATACAGAAAGCTTTTTACAAATACAGATTTTATTTTTTTCTGAAAAAACGCAAACGGAAGCATTCTTATCAGGTAAGTTACGCCTGCCATAACGGCTATATAAATAAATACAGTCAATCTTCATCTTCCTCTCTTTTAGGAAAAAACAACGCTCCAAGAGCCGAAGCAGCAACCGCACATAAAATAACCGCAAAACCTCCCGAAAGAAAGCTGAGCAGATATTTTACCGCAATACTCATCAAGGCAGCGATAATCACAACAAAAAGAATACTCTTATATTTTTTTGCAGGCGGTACGATAATAGCAACAAACATTCCGTAAAGCACTATTCCGAGTGCCGCCGTTAGTGACGGAGGAAGAATTTCTCCAGCAGCCGCTCCAAGAGCCGTTCCCGAAATCCACCCTATGGTAGAAATAATTATAATTCCGAACATATAGGAGGGTTTTATTTTCCCCTTATACGCAGAGCATACCGCAAAAATCTCGTCAGTAATACCGTAAGCGGCAAGCATACGGTAGGGGAGGGTAAATTTTTCATCAAGCTTCTGAGAAAGCGACAAAGCCATAAGCGAATATCTTATGTTGATAACGAGCTGTACCAGAGCCATTTCAAGAAAAGTTCCGCCTGCCGCTATAACGTTCACTCCCTGAACCTGACCTGCCGAAGTAAGATTGGTAAGGGATATTATAAAAGCCTCCATAACAGACAATCCCGAATGCACAGCCATAATACCAAACCCGAACGAAACCGACAGATAGCCAAGTCCTATAGGTATACCGTGAGTTAATCCCAGCATAAAATCAGATTTTTTTCTCATTTGATTATACCGAACGAACCAAGGAGGAGAATGAACAGCAGTACAGGAGAAACAAATTTTATCATAATTATATAAAGAGTTTTTCTTCCGAATTTTTCTCCGTTTTTGGTAGTTTCATCTATAACGGTTTTAGGCTTTACAATCCAGCCTATAAGTATACATGTCCCGATGGCTACAACAGGCATAAGTATATTGTTGCTTATATAGTCGAACAAATCGAGGAGCTGAGCTGTCTGACCCTCTCCCTGATTGGGAAGGTGAGCCTCAAAGTAAAGAGCGTTATATCCTAAGCAGATTAACACACCTATTACAAGAGCAATAACAGTTTCAATTACTGTAGCCTTTCTTCTTGACCAGCCGAACTTGTCCATAAGACCTGCAACAACGGCTTCAAGAACCGACATAGCACTTGTCAACGCTGCAAGCAGAACCATAATGAAGAACACAGCACCTATAATACTTCCTAAAACTCCCATTTTTTCAAATACCTTCGGGAGTGCCACAAACATAAGTCCGGGGCCTGATGACTGCATACCCTCTTTTCCGAGGAATACATATACGGCAGGAATAATCATAATACCGGCAAGGAAAGCTACAACTGTATCGAAAATTTCTATATGGTTTACAGACTTCATAAGATTGCTGTCGTCCTTGAAGTAAGAGCCGTAAGTAACCATAATACCCATAGCTACGCTTATACTGTAGAAAAGCTGTCCCATAGCGTCCAGAACGGTAAAGAAAACGGTTTTGGGTGTCATTCCCTCAAAGCTGGGTATAACATAGATTTTAAGACCGTCAAGACCCGAACGTCCCTCATCGCCCTGTATTGTAAGGGAGAATATGGCTATGGCTACGACAAACACAAGCAGAGCAGGCATAAGTATTTTGGATATGGACTCAATACCCTTGTTTACGCCCATATATATTATGACCGCAACAGCGGCAAGGAATATAAAATCGAATATTATAGGCTCGAAATACCCTGTTATAAAGCCTGTAAAGTATCCGTCACCTGCTGTAGCGGAAGCCTGTCCCGTAACAAAAGCCACACAGTATTTAAGAACCCAGCCGCCTATGATACAGTAGTAAGGCAGTATCATAAACGGTACAACACTTGCGAATACTCCTATCCAGCCTGATTTCTTGTGAAGTTTTCCGTATGCTGTCAAAGCACTTTGTTTTGTTTTTCTGCCTATTGCAACCTCAGTTACAAGCATAGTAAATCCGAAGGTCAGTGCAAGTATTATGTATACAAACAGAAACAGACCTCCTCCGTCCTTGGCAGCCAGATACGGAAATCTCCAGATATTTCCAAGACCTACCGCACTTCCCGCAGCTGCAAGGACAAATCCCAATGAACTTGAAAAAGAATTTCTTTTTTCATTCATTATGATTTTACCCCCTGAAAAATAATTTTATATTTTAATTACAAAACATATCAAAGAAATATGGTTTTATAATTAATTTACAAAACAAAAAATTACTGATGTCCGCCTATAGCATAAATAACAACGTCAGGCGAATTTTTTCTGACAAAATCTTCCACAGAATCCGCATATCCACGTATATCAATACAATCTATATGCTGAAATTCAACTGCAAGGTAAGGATATACGACACAACCGTAAGAATTAAGAATAAACAGTGCCTTTTTACCATTTTTTATATTATGGTTTGTTATTCTTACTAAAGCGTGATTTCCTCCCATATAGGCATCATAAGCCGTTTCATCTCTGTTGAGAAGATTATCAGGAGTGATATTTTCTTTATGAATCATAGTTTTGCAGAAATCTCCTCTTACCGTTGAATTATTGTCAGATATTTCAACGGTAAAGTCCGTATCGAAGTCAGGTATGACAATATCAAAATCATCTGCTCCCGCATACAACACTCCGACACGTCTGCCCTGAGTTCCCAGAAAAGAAGAAGGATAGCTGTCAGTTATATAATTCTGTTCTTCAAGAAGCTTTGTATCGAGCTTCCAGCCGAAAGAGCTGTTTATTTTCTTTACAATATTACGGCTTACCCATAATCCTGTTTTGGGTGTCCAGTGGTGGTCGGTTTTAAAAAACAATGAGAACTTGTCTATATTCTGCTCATTTACCACATCTTCAAAATCCAGAACGTTTACACCGTTATTTTTTAAATCCGATTTTATCTGTTTAAAGTCTGAATTATAAACATACGGGTAAAAGTCAGGAATAAGTTTTTCATTTGTTGTATCCTTGCTGAGATTATTTACAAACAATAATCTGCTTCCTGATGAGTCGCATATTTTTTTGAAATCAATAAGATAATTTTTTAACGGTCTTAAATCTCCTTCACCGCTCTGTCTGAATGTAAGGTATCCGTTTTTTAATTTCACAACCTCGTAACTTTTGTCTGTATCGTTTATCAGGGATTTATTAAGTACTCTCTGAATACCTCCGTATGAGTGGATTGACAAATCGTGAAACACAAAATACTCGCTTACTCTGCCGTCAAATGTTTTTACGGAATTGCCGAGCTTCTGAAAAAAACTGCTTTCTTCGGGAGTATTTATATAACCTCTCACAAGACCTCCGAAAACCTGTCTGGGCGACAGCAATAATGTCATAATTCCGCATAAGGATATGAAGGCTGTAAAAATAACTGCAACTGTTTTTCTTACATCAAAATCAGATTTCAAAGAACTGCACCTCCTCAGAAATTAAAATATATGAACGGATTATAAGTTCCCTTTACAATATATATCACACTTAATAAAAATATAATTATCAGAGATACGGCAACAAATACTTGTCCGCCCTTGCTTTCAGAGAGATATTTTTCATATAATTTTCTGAAAACAGGTGTCGATGCCAGCAATGCAAGCACAAATCCGAATACATTTTCTTTCAGATAGAACAACGCACTATTATCAGCCGATATTCCTGAGAATCCGAACATAGCCCCGATATATTCAACGGCATTTTCTATAGATGACGCTCTGAAAATAACCCAGCCGATTATCACAAAGAAAATGGTATAAATATATCTTAAAGGCTTGAATTTTTCGGATTTATGTAATCCTGTCTGTTTTTCTATTACGAGCAGGACAAAATACATAAGTCCCCATACTATAAAAGTCCAGTTTGCTCCGTGCCATATTCCTGTCATAAGCCAGACCATAAACAGATTGAATACAAGCCTTGATTTCTTTTCCACACGGCTTCCGCCTAACGGAAAGTATAAATAATCACGAAACCACGTTCCGAGTGAAATATGCCACCTACGCCAGAATTCAGTGATTGAAGTTGAAATATAAGGGTATCTGAAATTTTCCAGAAAATGAAAGCCGAACATTCTTCCTAATCCGATAGCCATATCGCTGTATCCGCTGAAATCGAAAAATATCTGAAAAGTATATGCAACAGCACCCACCCAGGCAGACAGACAAGAAATGCTGCTGATATTACCGTCAAAAAAAGCGTCGGCAACCACTGCCATATTATTTGCAATCAGTACTTTCTTTCCAAGTCCGAGAATAAACCTGTATACACCGCCTGAAAAATCGCTGAATGTTTCCTTTCGGTATTCTATCTGATTTGCAACTGTTTCGTATCTTACAATAGGGCCTGCAATAAGCTGAGGAAAGAATGATATATATAAACCGACATTAAGTATATTTTTCTGATAAGCCTCTCCTCTGTATACGTCAACGACATATGACATAGCCTGAAAAGTAAAAAATGATATGCCTATAGGCAAAGCTATGGAAGGTACGGTAAGGGAAAGTCCGAAGAACTGATTTATGCTGGATATTGTGAATGCCAGATATTTGAACACAAATAATATAAGCAGATTAAATATAACCGATAATATCAGAACGGTTTTACAACCTGAATTATTATTGTTTTTTATTCTTTTTCCTATATACAAGCCGAACAGATAGTTTGCAGTAATCGACAACAACATAACAAACACAAAAGCAGGTTCTCCCCAGGCATAGAAAACAATGCTTACCAAACATAAAAATATATTTTGAAGCTTTCTGTTGTTTCTGAGCAGAGTATAATATACTGTTATCACAAAAGGAAGAAACAGGAATAAAAATGTTGCACCTGAAAAAAGCAAGATACCACTCCTCTGATATTTCGGAAATACATAATATCAACAAACACCTAAACATTATACATTTGAATTTCGGTTTAATCAATATATTTTTCCTAAAAACTGTTGTTGCGGAAAAACAAAAAAACTGCCGAAATCAATCGACAGTTTAAGGAATGGTCGAGGTGACAGGACTTGAACCTGCGGCATCTACGTCCCTAACGTAGCACTCTACCAAACTGAGTTACACCTCGGAATTACATATTTTTTATCTGACTTAGACAGTATACATCAAACGTTATAATTTGTCAAACGTTTTTTACAAAATAGTTGTTTTAAACAAAATAGTTTATGTAATAACAAATTTATTATATATTAAGATAAGTGTTGAAATTGCGGATTTATTCAATTTCTGAAAAATCAAATAAATCCGCAAATATAATTATTTAAAGCTGAGTGTTATACTGTCCTTGTCGGGTGAAAACTGTGTAAGCCTTATACATGCGGCTTCGAGCATTCTTTTTGAAGCCTTTGTGCTGTCGGTATCGGAATACTTGTCGGAAAGGTATATTACTTCTTTTATTCCCGATTGTATTATAGCCTTTGCACACTCGTTACAGGGAAAGAGAGCGACATATATTTTAGTACCTATGAGTGACTTTCCGTGAGCATTAAGTATTGCATTAAGCTCAGCGTGAACTACAAAAGGATACTTTGTGCTGTTGGGTTCGCCCTCACGCTCCCAAGGAAAAACATCGTCCGAGCAGCCGAGCGGAAATCCGTTATATCCTGTTGAGATTATTACATTTTTGCCGTAGCAGCTTTTTTCGCCGCTTACGATACACGCACCGACCTGAGTATTCGGGTCTTTGCTTCTTTGTGCCGCAAGAAGTGCAACACCCATAAAATATTCGTCCCAGCTTATATAATCCTTACGCTTCATATACACATCACCGCCCAAACATCTGATAAAACAGAAAGCTTTTATTCTTTTTCGGAAACATCTTCACCGACTTCATCGCTGTTATTTTCGGTATCGTCTTCAATTTCGGTTATACTGCTGCTGTCATCATCGTGAGGAGCTACAGCAAAAGCAACAACCTTATTTTCATCGCTTACCTTCATAACAGTAACGCCCTTGCTTGGTCTTGCACAAACTCTTATTGAATCGGCTTTTATACGTATTATAACTCCGTCGGAGGAAATCATAATTACATCGTCATTTTCGGGAGATACCGTACTTATGCCTGCAACCGCACCGTATTTTTCGGTATGGTAATTTATAAGACCCTTACCGCCTCTTGACTGTATGCGGTAATCACTTGCATTGGAAATTCTGCCGAAGCCTGTTTCGGAAACAGTAAGCAGAACGCTTTCCTCATCTGCAACCGCCATACCGACTACAAAATCGTCATTGAGAAGCTCCAGTGCCTTTACACCTCTTGAAGCTCTGCCTGTAGGTCTTACGTCATTTTCATCAAAGCGTATCGCCTTTCCCTGTCTTGTAGCTACTATGACCTTATTTTTTCCGTCCGTCATCTTTACCCACGCAAGCTCATCGCCGTCAATGAGTTCGAGAGCAATAAGTCCGCCCTTACGCCCTGTGTTATAGGCATTGAGCTTTATTCTTTTTACAAGACCGAGTTTGGTTACCATAACAAGGTATTTTTCATCATCAAATTCAGGTACTTTTATTATTGAGGTTACTTTTTCATCGGGAGAAAGGGGAAGTATATTGGCTATGTTGGTACCCTTTGCTGTTCTGCTTGCTTCGGGGATTTCGTAGCATTTTTTTCTGTAAACCCTGCCGAAGTTCGTGAAGAACAGAACATAGTCATGGCTGTTGGCTATGAACATATCGGAAACGACATCTTCCTCACGTCTGCTCATACCTGAGATACCCTTACCTCCTCTTTTCTGTGTGCGGTATGTATCGACAGAAAGTCTTTTCACATATCCGAATCTTGTCATAGTAAAGACGCATTCCTCATTGGGAATAAGGTCTTCTATATCGACCTCACCGCTTACGGACATAATTTCGGTTCTTCTGGGGTCTGCGAATTTTCTTCTTATTTCCAGAGCCTCAGTTTTTACTATGCTTAACTGACGTTCATAGCTTGATATAATATCGTTATATTCCTTTATTTTTTCTATAATCTGACTGAGTTCGTTTTCGATTTTGCTTCTTTCAAGACCTGTAAGCTGACCGAGCTGCATCTGTACGATAGCCTGTGTCTGAATATCGTCAAGACCAAATCTTTCGGAGAGTTTTGTCTTTGCCGAGGATTTATCCTTTGAGCCTCTTATTATAGCGATAACCTCGTCTATAAAATCGATGGCTGTTTTCAGACCTTCGAGTATATGTTCTCTTTCCTGAGCTTTTTTAAGGTCATATACAGTTCTGCGTCTTATAACGTCTACCTGAAAATCTATATAGTGCTGTAAAATCTGCTTTAAGGTAAGTATTTTAGGTTCACCGTTTACTATGGCAAGCATAATAACGCCGAAGGTAATCTGCATTTGCGAAAGTGTATACAGTTTGTTGAGTATAATCTGAGGTGAAGCATCACGTCTTATATCTATTTCGATGTGCATACCGTTTCTGTCGGAGTGGTCTTCAATGTTGGTAATGCCGTCTATTTTTTTATCTTTGCAGAGGTCGGCAATACTTTCAACAAGTCTTGCCTTGTTCACCTGATAGGGAAGTTCTGTAACGATAATTTTATAGCGTCCGTTTTTGCCCTCGACAATTTCGGCTTTAGCTCTTACGATAATTTTACCTCTGCCGGTACCGTAGGCTGCTCTTATGCCTGAGCGACCCATAATCAAGGCACTTGTGGGAAAATCAGGGCCTTGTATATATTCCATAAGTTCAGGGAGTTCCGCATCGGGGTTATCAATGAGGCAGCACATAGCGTCAATTACTTCTCCCATATTGTGAGGGGGGATATTTGTAGCCATACCTACAGCGATACCGCTTGAACCGTTTACTAAAAGATTAGGAAAACGAGAGGGGAGAACAACAGGTTCTTTCAGACGGTCATCGAAGTTAGGTGCAAAATCGACTGTTTCCTTGTCAATATCGGTGAGCATTTCTACTGAAATTTTGCTCATTTTAGATTCTGTATATCTGTAAGCAGCGGGGGGGTCGCCGTCCACCGAGCCGAAGTTTCCGTGACCGTCAACGAGGGGATATCTCATAGAGAAGTCCTGAGCAAGTCTTACGAGAGCGTCATATACGGAAGCATCGCCGTGGGGGTGATAGCTTCCGAGAACAGCACCGACAGTATCGGCACATTTTCTGTATGGCTTTTCGGGGCCGAGATTTTTCTCGTGCATTGTATAGAGTATTCTTCTATGAACAGGCTTCAGACCGTCACGCACATCGGGCAAAGCTCTCGAAACTATAACAGACATTGAGTATTCAAGGAAAGATTTTTTCATTTCTTTTCTCAAATCAACGTCTATTATTCTGTTGTTTTTATTTTCGTTATCCACAGATTTCGCACCTTCTTTGTTGTAGTTCAAGGGCTTCGCCCTTAAAAATCCTGTTTTCAGTTTAAGGGTTTCACCCTTAAAAATCCTGACGAGGGCTCTGCCCTCGACCCGCAAGCCTTTGAAAAGGCTTGACCTAAACTTTATGGTTTATGTTGAATATGTTTTATAGGGGTGTTATTCGGCTAAGCTTTCGCTCAGACTTTGGTATATATCGGGGAAAAGCTTTTTCGCATTGATTGGCTTGAAAGTCGTACTGCTGACAAAGCCGTGTTCTGTAAAGCCTGTGTTTACAAGTTCGTTTTCGGAGTTATAGATATTGTAGCCGAACTTTATCTTTGCAGGTCTGATTTCCTCCACAAAGGCTTCGACCGTAATTTCATCGGAAAAGTAAAGAGCCTTTTTATATCTGCATTCAAGGCATATAAGGGGAAGCATAAGCCCTTTTTCTTCAAGCTCCTTATAGGTTACGCCGAAAAGCTTTATAAAATCCACTCTTGCCTGCTCATAGTAAAGTGCATACACGGAATGATGAACTATTCCCATCATATCCGTTTCGCCGTATCTTACAGTAATTGAGGTTATGCTCTTTTTCAAATATAATCACCTTGTTTTCAGAGAAAATACACTATAAGTCCATCATACCTTTTCTGAGTATTCCAAGAACTCTTTCCTTGCTTCTGTCCGCAACGGCTCTCAGCGGAATTACGAACAACTGGTTGTCTTTAAGTCGTTTTATTATTATGACATTTTTTGAAATACGGATTTTATTGGAATTGTCAAGTTCTATAAGCCAGCTATTATCGTTGCATAGAATATGCAGACAGTCCTCATAAAGACGGAATTTTATTGAATTTCCGTTGGCATTTACCTTTGCAAGCTTTTTAAGGGATATAATGGGGACAGTCCAGACGATTGCAAGAACAACGGCTGAAATAAACGTAAATACAATATCGTTGAAGTTTCCCTTTACAGCATAGGAAAATATAAATCCTGCCATAGCAAGTAAGAGAAGCACGGTATATACAACAGAGCGAATGCCTGTAGTTTTTATCATTCCCGAATTTTTAAGTCCGTCATAGGCTTCTGCGTCAGTGAGGGTAAATTCGTTTTCATAGACTAAAATTCCTTTGGTGCGGAACTTGTTTATTTTCTCCGAGCTGTGAACCTCATGTAGTATGCTGTCTATATGCTCGTTATTATGCTCATTAGTGTTATTTTCCAATAAAATCACCTGTCAAACACACAAAATACGTTATATGTCAAGGTTCTGAACATACTTTGCATTCTGCTCTATAAATTCACGTCTGGGTTCTACCTTATCGCCCATAAGAATGGTAAATATTTCATCAGCGGCTTCTGCGTCAGAAAGCTCTACCCTGAGCATAACTCTTGTTTCGGGGTTCATAGTAGTTTCCCAGAGCTGTTCGGAGTCCATCTCACCAAGACCCTTATATCTCTGAATATCGCTTTTTCCGTCTATCTCACTGAGTATTTTATCTCTTTCGAGGTCGGTATAAGCGTATTTATGCTCCTTGTTTTTAGTAATTCTGTAAAGCGGCGGCTGTGCTATATATATATGACCCTGTTCCACAAGAGGACGCATAAATCTGAAAAAGAATGTAAGTAAAAGGGTTCTTATATGCGAGCCGTCAACATCGGCATCAGCCATAATTATTACTTTGCCGTATCTCAGCTTTGTAATGTCGAAATCCTCACCGATACCTGTTCCGAGTGCGGTTATAACGGGCATAAGCTTGTCATTTCCGTAAACTCTGTCAAGACGTGCCTTTTCCACGTTGAGCATTTTTCCCCAAAGCGGAAGTATTGCCTGAAAGCGTCTGTCACGGCCGCCCTTTGCCGAGCCGCCTGCGGAATCTCCCTCTACGATGTATATTTCGGTTTCTTCTGAGTTTCTGGACTGACAGTCTGCAAGCTTACCGGGGAGAGAAGCATTTTCCATAGCGGATTTTCTTCTTACAAGCTCCTTAGCCTTTCTTGCAGCCTCTCTTGCTCTTGAAGCGGCGAGAGCCTTTTCAAAAATCATCTTAGCGGCAGAGGGGTTTTCTTCAAGATAAATTCTGAGCTTTTCGCCTGTCATTTTTTCAACCATAGTTCTCATTTCGGTATTTCCGAGCTTCGTCTTTGTCTGACCCTCAAACTGAGCCTCTTTAAGCTTTACGCTTATTACAACAGTAAGACCTTCTCTTAAATCCTCACCTGAGAGATTTTTGTCGTTATCCTTGAGAATACCGAATTTTCTTGCATAGTCGTTCATAACTCTTGTAAGACCACGCTTGAAACCGTCCTCAGCCGTACCGCCGTCCACGGTGCGTATATTGTTGGCAAAGGAACGGACTATTTCGTTATATCCTTCGTTGTACTGCATGGCAACCTCAGCAGATGCACTGTCATCTGGAGCGGTTGTGCTGAAATATATTATATCGGGGTGAACTACGTCAAGTTCTCTTTTTTTGTGTATATATTCAACAAAGCTTTTTATACCGCCGTCATACTTGAAGCTTTTGCTGACAACAGCATCATCGTCACGCAAATCTCTGAGTTCTATGTGCAGACCTGCATTAAGAAAAGCCTGTTCTCTCAGCCGTCTTTCAAGTATTTCAAACTCATACTTTGTTGTTTCCGTAAATATTTCGGGGTCAGCCTTGAATATTACCTCTGTACCCTTGTCTGAGCCTTCGCCTATCAGTTCAAGCTCAGTTATTGTATCGCCTCTTTCGTATCTCTGCCTGTATACTTTTTCGCCGTCACATACTGTAACCTCAAGCCATTCCGAAAGTGCGTTTACTACGGAAGCACCTACTCCGTGCAGACCTCCCGATACCTTGTATCCGCCGCCGCCGAATTTTCCGCCTGCGTGAAGAACGGTAAATACTACGGTTACGGCAGGTATTCCCATTTTTTCATTTATACCTACAGGTATACCTCTGCCGTTGTCCCTTACACGGATTATATCATCGGGCAGTATCTCAACCTCAATTTTTGTACAGTAACCTGCCAGTGCTTCGTCTATGGAGTTGTCAACTATTTCGTAAACAAGATGGTGCAGTCCCGACGGGCCTGTTGAGCCTATATACATACCAGGTCTTTTTCTTACTGCCTCCAGTCCCTCCAAAACCTGAATTTCGTTGGCACCGTATTCATTTTCAACCTTAGTTATATCAGGTGTTATATCAGGATTATCCAATTTTCAAGCCCTCCGTTTCAATATATTTCTCTCATACTAATCTTCTTTAATTATACCCGTCTAATTTTTCTTCTTTTTTCTTTCCCTGTATCTGTCATACACCCTGAACCTTACCGTAAAAGGAAGTATAAACAGCGACAGTCCGAAAAAAACAGGCGTAAAAATCAGAAGTCCAAGCAGTGTGAAGCCGCAGAAATGTGCAAGAACTATATTCAGCACAATAAGAACGGCTATATCAACAGTAAAAAATATCACTCTGCCTTTTGTCTTATAAACAGTAAACACCTTTTTGCAGTGTCTGCATTCAATATTCCTGTATCTGCACATATTGCTTACCTCATTGTATCTGTAAACCGCATTACAATGAGGACATACGGGCAGCCTCAAAAGCTTCAATTCAAATCACTTCCGGATTATTTATAAATTCAATTCAGATATATCAAGAAAATCGTCCGACGTATCCGAAGATACTTTAAGACTGGGAACAGTCTTTGTGTGAGCATTACTGATTAAATCATCGTCGGAGCTTGTTTTTCTGTGACTGTGTGAAGACTCTTCAAATTTATCATAATCTATAGTCTTTCTTTTCTTAATCGGCACAAGCCTGAGAAAGAAAGGGGTCACAAGATACAGAATGAAAAACGGAACTGCCGTCCAGAGCATACCCCATAAATTTCTTATAAACACAGGAGTAGTAAAAATTACTACCATAACTATGGCAATAAGAACAACCACGCCTACAAGAAACTTATAGCTTTTTGAAAAATAAACAGTAGAGTTTCTTCCGCAGCGTCTGCACTTGTACTCTCCCTGTTTTCTTTCGGCAAATGCCTGAAAATAATTAAGTCTTTTTCCGCAATACGGACATCTCGTTCTTTTCATAGCTTATCAATCCTTTATCAAAAAATAAAACTTACAAGAATTTCCAAAAACTTCCGTCAGCAAAACCATAAAGTTTAGGTCAAGCCTTTTCAAAGGCTTGCGGGTCGAGGGCAGAGCCCTCGTCAGGATTTTTAAGGGTGAAACCCTTAAACGAAACGTTATTTTTAAGGGCTTTGCCCTTAAAAACTGTGGCGGTTCATCAGGGTTTTCGGCGAAAGCTGGCTTATATATACCTGTGTTCCTTTGTCGGTACGGCACACAACAAATGACTTGGGCAGCTCTGACGAAACATTTATTATTTCACCGTTCTTTGTTCTCTGCGACAGATATTTTCTGGTATGCTTCGATACCGTGGTGTTGTCTATGTCAAATATTCCTATTATATCCTTCTCTTTTACAATCATATTATTTCCAAGATGCAGATACATAACTGAAAATTCCTCTTTGTAATTATTGTTTCTCCGAAACCTCTCCGCTCCTTACGGCAAATACCTTTCCCTCTGCAAGAGCCGAAACTGAGGATTCATCACAGCACGTTATAAAAACCTGCTTTTTATCAAGCTCGTTGAGAAGAAAATTTTTTCTTACGCTGTCCAGCTCACTCATAACATCATCAAGAAGTATAACAGGTTTTGTACCCGTTATAAGTTCTGCCAATGTCGCCTCGGCAAGCTTCATCGACAGCACCGCCGAACGCTGCTGTCCCTGAGAGGCATATTGTCTTGCACTTTTTCCGTTTATATATATTTCCAAATCATCTCTGTGAGGGCCTTTGGTAGTATATTTCAACTGTAAATCCTCTTTGAGCGACTGATTAAGCTGTTCAAAAAGCTCCTGCGATATTTCTGAAACCGTTGTTTCAGACGTATACTTTTTCCTGTAAACTATCTCCAGCTTTTCCTTATTGTCAGATATTCCGCTGTGATAAACACCTGCCGTATCCGAAAGCCTTGAAAGATACTTTATTCTTTCGTTTATTATAACCGCTCCGTTTACTGCAAGCTCCCTGTCCCATACCTCAATGGCGGCATACGGGTCTGAATACGCTGAAAACTCCTTAAGAAGTGCGTTTCTCTGACTTAAAATCCTGTTGTATCTTGCAAGATATACAGAGTATTTAGGCTTTACCTGACATATTGCACTGTCGGTAAATTTTCTCCTTACTCCCGGGCCGTCCTTTACAAGCGAAAGATGAACAGGCGAAAATATTACAGATGTCAGCTTTCCCATAAGATGAGAAGGTGCAGGCTTTTTTATTTCATTGAGAAAAGCCTCTCTTTTTCCGTTTTTAAATTCAAGCCTTGCAGACTGCTCCCTGTCCTGAGCAAAAAATCCAAGCTCAGCCCACGCAAAGCTCTCACCGAAAGCAACAAGCTCCCTGTCCTTTGAACCTCTGAAAGACTTAACTCCGTTGAACATCCATATACATTCAAGCAGATTTGTCTTTCCTTGTCCGTTTTCGCCTGTTATTATATTCATACCGTCACAGGGATATATGCAGCCGCTTTTCAGATTTCTGAAATTACAGTATTCCAGACGGTTTATAATCACTTGTCGTATACCTCTATGACAATATCATCTGTTTCCACAACATCGCCGCTTCTTATCTTTCTGTTACGCATTGTACAGATTTCACCATTGAGCTTTACTGCACCGTTCTGAACCATAAGCTTTGCCTGACCGCCCGTCTGGAATGCTCCCGAAAGCTTCAGAAGATTGTCAAGCTTTATATATTCAGTATCTATAAAAATTTTTTCTGTTTTTCTCATTGTTTGAACCTCATAGGCACTACGAGAAACAGGAAGGAATCACCGTCAACAGGCATTATCTTTATCGGAGAAAGAGAACCGTTTAGCTGAATTTTAACCTCGTCTGTTTCCGTATTTTTCAGTGCTTCAAGCAGATACCTGTTATTAAGACCTATCTCGACATTTTCGCCGCTTATTTTTGCATCTATTGAGTCATTTGCCTTTCCAACGCTTGTGGAGCATGAAAGCTTTACCTGTGTATCATATACCATACACCTTATGGGGCTTTGGATTTTGTCCGAATTAAGCAGCGACATTCTTTCAACCGCAGAAATAAGATTTCTTGTATTAACCCTGAGTTCCGTTTTTGCTCCGGGCATAATTGCGGAATTGTAGTCAAGGAAATTCCCCTCGATAAGTCTGGTTATAATCGAATAGTTTTCTATTCTGAAAACAGCATGACGCTTTCCGAGCGTAACAGATGTATCTTTCTCGTCATCGCTTACAAGCTTGAGTATTTCGCTTAAAGTTTTTCCGGGTATTATAAACTTACTGCTTATACCGCACGAAACGGCTTCCTGTCTTATGGCAACTCTGAAACCGTCTATGGAAACTATCTTGAAAACATTGTTTTTCAATTCAAACAAAGAGCCTGTATATACAGGCTTTGTCATATCGTCAGATATGGCAAAGATAGTTTGCTTTATCATATTTTTAAGTATTCCGCCCTTTACGGAAAAGCTTTCCATTTCCTCAATAACGGGAAGTTCGGGATATTCCTCGGAAGAAATACCTACTATCTGATAATCAGCAAAACCGCTGCTTATATATATTATATCTCTTTCGTCAGTACTTACATTCACATTATTTGCAGGAAGCCTTCTTACTATATCACCGAGAAGCTTTGCACCTGCTATTATTGAGCCTTTTTCCTGTACGCTGCATTCAATGAAAGTAGTTATACCTATTTCGAGGTCATATCCGCAGAGAGTTATGCCTTTATCCTCTGCTTTTATGAAGATGCCTTCAAGAGCAGGAAGATTTGTTTTTGTAGAAACTGCTCTCTGAACATTGGTAACTGCTGCTGCTAGGTCTTTTTGCTGGCAGGAGAATTTCATTTTAATCTGTCCTTTATATAGTGTAGTATATATTACATTATTTTAGTAGTAATAGTAGGGGGTGTTAATTTGTCAGTATGCCTGATTTGTTCCCATAGAATGGGGAAAAGTTATTGATTCGAGGCTGTGGGTTTGGTGTTGAGAAAAATCAATAACTTTTTTCACGGAAAGACTCTCTGATAACACTGTGAGAATCTTAATGTCAAATGTTGATAAAACTGTTAAGAATCTTTCCGTGATGTAATATGCGTTCTGAGGGCTTTCAACTTTTTATGTTGAAAAGACTCTAAAAACCTTTAAAAACTTTCAGGCAGAAAAATCATCTGTTATTCTGAAGATTTTTCTTTATATCAAGTATAGTTTCCTTTACCTTGGGGTCAAACTCCATATTTTTCTCAACCTGCTGACAGGTGTATACTATTGTAGAGTGATGTCTGCCGTTAAATTCGTTGCCTATCTGTTCCATAGACATATTTGTTATATCCTTTACAAGATATATTGCAATCTGTCTTGCTTTGGAAAGATTTGCACGTCTGTTTGAGGATTTTATTTCCTCTGGAGTTACATTGAAGGTTCTTGCAACCTCCTCAACTATGGTATCAAGAGTTATTTCAACCGCTACGTCCTCACTCTGAAGCTCTGCAATTACCTCGTGAGCCATTTTTACGCTTATCTTTTCGTTGTTGAGAAGATTTTTTGCGTGAAGCTTTTTTACAGCACCTTCAAGCTTACGTATGTTTGTTTTTATCTTTGAGGCAATAAGCTCGCTTATATTATAGGGAATTTCTATGTTGAGCTGTTCAGCCTTTTTGTTTATGATTGTTATTCTTGTTTCTATATCAGGCGGCTGAATATCGGCAAGAAGACCCCATTCAAAACGTGATTTAAGTCTGTCCTCAAGGGTTTTCATTTCTTTAGGCGGAACGTCCGATGTAAATACAATCTGCTTTTTTGCTTCATAGAGTGTATTGAAGGTATGGAAAAATTCCTCCTGAGTTGCCTCTTTTCCGGCGATGAACTGAATATCGTCCACGAGAAGAACATCTACAGTACGGTACTTGTCACGGAACTTGTCGGCTGTTTTCTTACTAAGTGAGTCGATAAGCTCGTTTGTGAAGTCCTCGCCCTTGACGTAGATTATTTTCTTTGAGGGATAGTTCCTGTTTATCACGTTCTTTATAGCGTAAAGGAGGTGAGTTTTTCCAAGTCCCGAGTTTCCGTATATGAACAGGGGGTTCTGAACCTCAAGACCTGCCGGGTCTTTGGCTACAGCGACACAAGCCTTATATGCAAGGTCATTGGATTTTCCTACCACAAAATTTTCAAAGGTATATTCATCACCGTATCTGTTGTCGGCAGTTTCTTCCGCAGCCTTGCTGATTGTTTTCGGTAAGGGTTCTTTTTTATCGTCGCCGGCAACTTCTATCAGAAAGTCGAATTTCTTTCCGAAAACTTCTTCAGAGGCAATCTTGAGTATTTCTATGTAGCTGTTTTCGATTACTGTCTTGTTAAGCTTGTTTGGTACGCTCAGAATAATATAACCCTGTTCAAAATCAAGGCCTATCGGTTCGATAGTCTTTATCCACGCATTGTACGCTACATCTGATATTGCTTTCCTTCCGTCATCATTCTTGCTTTTCAGATAGTCGCAGATGACTTCCCATACTTCGTTAAACGTATCCAAAAAATCCACCTCTTCGCAATTTATTTATTATTACCTGTTATCTGATTCATTTTATCACATTATCGGTTTTATTTCAAATACTTTTTGTCTTTTTTATAAAATTCTAAAATATAATCAAAAAACAATATGCCCTGTATACATCAGATGTTTAATTTTTTTAGTGCTTTAAGGGTTTCACCCTTAAAAATCCTGACCAAAGGCTCCGCCTTTGGAAACCGCAAGCCTTTAAAAAGGCTTGACCTAAACTTTATGGTTTCGGAATATATGTGATTTATTTTTTTATTTTGTACAAATATGACTATTATATATTACGGATAATTAAAAGGTTTTTAGATTTTGAGGTGAAATTCTAAAAATTGAAAAAATATTATTGACTGATTTTATAAATTAGGATATAATGCTAAATTGCAAGGTTAATGTCTGAAAGGAGGATTTTTGATGCTTAGAACATATCAGCCCAAAAAGCTTCACAGAAAAAAGGAGCATGGCTTCAGAAAGAGAATGTCTGATAGTAACGGACGTAAAGTGCTTGCCCGCAGAAGAGCAAAGGGTAGAAAAAGGTTGTCTTACTAAAAATTAAGACCACTGATAAGGTGGTCTTTGTTTTTGTGGTCAATTCCGTCTTATGCAGTTGAAACAGGGAAAGATGTTTTTATGAAAATTCCTACACTGAAAAAAAACAAAGAGTTTTACAGAGTATATAACAGAGGAAAAGCATATGTGTCACCTGTTGTCGTAATCTATGTGTTCAGACGCAGGTACGGTGTTCCGAAAATCGGAATTACCACAGGAAAGAAAATAGGAAAGGCAGTAATGCGAAACCGTGCAAGGAGGGTTATTATGGCTGCTCTCAGGGAGCTTTATCCCAGAATAGACAACCGTTATGACATAGTTTTTGTAGCCAGAGGAAGAACTCCCCTTGTAAAAAGCACAGAGGTTTTGCGTCATATGGAAAAGCAGCTGAAAAAAGCGGGGGTTCTTATATGAAATATCCGCTTCTTTGGCTGATAAGATTTTACAGGAAAAATATTTCACCCAATAAACCGCCAAGCTGTAAATTTACTCCTACCTGTTCACAGTACGGGCTTGAGGCTATAGAGAGATTTGGAGCTTTCAAGGGCGGTTTTATGACGTTGTGGAGAATTTTAAGATGTAATCCCTTTTCAAAGGGCGGCTATGACCCTGTTCCTCAGAAAAAAAGAAAATAAGCTGCTTTTATTCATAAAAGAGAGGAAGCGAGAGAGATTTGGATTTTTTCGGAATTATATTCGGTGTTATAGGAAGTCTGTTCGGATATGTCCTGTGGTTTTTCTACAGCATATTCAAAAGCTATGGTATAGCTATTATCCTGTTTACAATAGTTGTAAAGATTGTACTGTTTCCGCTGTCGATACGTCAGCAGAAATCTATGGCAAAAAGTGCCAGACTTTCAAAAAAACAGCAGGAGTTAAGACAGAAATACGCAAATGATACAAAGAAAATGAATGAGGAGATACAGAAGCTCTATGACAAAGAGGGCGGTATGCAGTCTATGGGCTGCAGCTCAATGTTCGTTCCGCTTTTAATCCTAATGGGAGTGTATTATGCTGTCGCAAGTCCGCTTACAAACACCCTTCATATGAGCAAGGATATAGTTACAAATGCACTCAATAATCTTACCGTTATGCCCGGTATCGGAAATCAGTTCACGACAATATACGGACAGCTTGAAATCGTAAGCATAGCCCGTATGACTGACGGCGGTATTTTCCTCAATGACTTCTTCTCTCCCGATGACGTTACAAACATAGTGAATTATGCAAAAAGCTTCAATTTTCTCGGTCTTGATTTGCTGGGAAAACCCAGTGACGGATTTTCCGCTCTGTGGCTTATTCCGTTTCTTTGTCTTGTAACATCTCTTGCCGCTCAGCTTGTGACTATGAAAATTCAGGGAACTCTGAAACAGCAGCAGGGCTGTATGATGGGTATGCTTTTATTCACACCGCTTTTCAGTGCGTATATAGCATTCTCCGTTCCCGCAGCCGTTGGTATGTACTGGATTATGTCTACATTGACAAGCTTTATACAGACTTTGATTTTACAGAATTTCTACAGTCTTAACCATATGATAGCCAAGCAGGAGGCTCAGAGAATTGAGCTTCTCAGAATACAGGAAAAAAATGTTCCTTATTCCTATAACCCTAAAAAGAGAAACATTACCGAAACAAATAACAATAATGTAAGTTCATCAGGTAAATCCGAAAATAAGAAGAATAAGAATAAGAAGAAAAAATAAGTTTAAGGTGGAGAGTATAATGATAAGAGAAGCCATCGGTATAGGCGAAACAGAAGAGCTTGCTAAAAGTGATGCAGTTGCTCAGCTCGGAGTTCAGAGCGATGACGGAGTAGAATTTGAAATTATCAAGAAAGCAGAAAAGAAGAAATTCGGTCTTTTCGGAGGAAGTCCCGCAAAGGTAAGAGCATTTATAAATGTTGATGACGATATTTTAGATAATACGACTGCAAATTATAACAGTCCTGAAAACAGCGGTACTCAGACAATGACAATATCTGAAGATTTATTCGCAGATGAGGAAAAATCTACGCCTGCTGCGGAAAATACGGCAGAAACATCAGAGGAAAAAACAGAGGTTTCCGCTGACTATAACCCTGCTCAGGAGGCTAAGGCTTACCTCGAAAGAGTTCTTGAGGCTATGGGTCTTGATGAAATCATAGTTGAAATGACGGAAGAGGAGAATGCCGCAGAACTCAGACTTTCAGGTGATCAGGTAGGTGCGGTTATCGGCAGAAGAGGCGAAACACTCGACTCTTTGCAGTATCTTGCAGGTCTTGTTGCAAACCATACGGGTAACTCTTATTTCAGAATTACAATAAATACAGGCAACTACAGAGAGAAAAGAGAAAAAACTCTTGAAGTACTCGGAAGAAAACTTGCTTTCAAGGTTCTTAAAACAGGAAGAAATGTTTCGCTTGAGCCTATGAACCCTTATGAAAGAAGAATTATACACACTGCTATCCAGAAGGTAAACGGTGTAATATCATGGTCTGAGGGTGAGGTAATAAACAGACACGTTGTTATAGGCCCTGACCCCGAATATAAAAGAAACTACAGAAGCGGCGGATATAACAGCAGAGGCGGTCGAAAAAATTACGGCACAGGCTATGATAAAAAGAAAAGCTATAACAAAAGAAAATTCAGCTCGTCAGACAATTTCAGCACCGAACACAGAAAAACAGAAAGAGAACCTAAAAACGAAGGCGAAAAATTCTCATTGTACGGCAGAGTTGATACTAAAAAATAATATTAACGTTTAACAATGTTTCACGTGAAACATTAGTCGCTTAGCCGTCCCTATTTTATATGCGGGACGGCTGTTTTAATATGCAAACCCAAAGTTACATAAACCATAAAGTTTAGGTCAAGCCTTTTCAAAGGCTTGCGGTTTCCAAAGGCGGAGCCTTTGGTCAGGATTTTTAAGGGTGAAACCCTTAAACGGAAAAATATTCATCTGTTTTAAGGGCGTAAGCCCTTAAAACCATAATATATATAAATCAAAAAAGGAGAACAGCTATTGTGGGATTTAACAGCGATACCATAGCCGCAATATCTACTGCCAACGGTGCAGGAGGAATTGGTGTTATAAGAATATCGGGAAATGACTCTTTTAAAATTGCCGACAGGATATTCAGAAGCATAAGCGGAAAAAAATTATCCGATATGAAAGGCTATACAGCCGCATACGGAAGTGTTTACGATAAAGAAAATACAAAGCTTGACGAAGCTATCGCTACAGTGTTCAGAAAGCCGCACAGCTATACGGGCGAGGACGTTGTGGAAATATCGTGTCACGGCGGTATGTACATCACAAAACAGGTTCTTAGAGCCGTTATAAACAGCGGTGCTTCTCCTGCCAAGGCGGGAGAATTTACTCAGAGAGCTTTCCTTAACGGCAAAATGGACTTGTCCGAAGCAGAAGCCGTTATGGATATTATATCAGCCAAAGGAAAAACAGAAGCAAGAGCGGCTCTTGCCTGTATGGACGGTCAGATAAGCAGGGAAATATTCAGAATAAACGATATTCTTGTAAACTGTGCCGCACACCTCTCAGCGTGGGCAGACTATCCCGAAGAGGATATTCCCGAAGTAAACAGCGATAATCTCAGAAATGACCTCGTAAGCGTAAAAAATATGATTGAAGCCTTACTCAAAAATTACGATGCAGGTATGGTCATAAAAAAAGGCATAGATACCATTATTGCAGGCAAACCGAATGTAGGAAAATCTACCCTTATGAACCGCCTTGCAGGTTACGAAAAATCAATCGTTACCGACATTCCAGGCACTACAAGAGATATTATAGAAGAAACAGTTATACTCGGAGATGTCACACTCAACCTTTCCGATACCGCAGGTCTGCGTGATACAGATAACCTTGTGGAGAAAATCGGAGTTGAAAAAGCAAGACAAAAGCTTAAAACAAGCGGTCTTGTACTTGCCGTGTTCGACTCCACTCAGGAACTTGACAGTGAGGACTTAAACCTCATAAGCGTAATAAAGGACTGTCCCTCTGTTGCCATTGTCAATAAGACAGACGGCGAAAATAAGCTTGATATTCAATACTTAAATTCACAGATAACCAATGTTGTAAGCATATCAGCCAAAAACGGTGACGGTATCGAAACACTTATAAAATCAATAGAAAAAATTACAGGTACGGCAGACTTTGACCCCTCAGTTGCTACTCTTGCAAACGAAAGACAGCGTGACTGTGCTGTTAAAGCTCTTGAAGCCGTAAATGATGCAATATCTGCCATAGATATGGGATTTACTCTTGATGCCGCTACCGTTTCAATTGAAGATGCAGTTCAGAATATACTCGAAATAACAGGGGAACGTGCAAGCGAGGTTGTCGTACATAAGGTATTTTCAAGATTTTGCGTAGGCAAATAACACGTTCATTCAGGAGGATTTTTGTATGAGTTTTTTAGCAGGAAGTTTTGACGTTGCCGTAATCGGTGCAGGTCACGCAGGAATAGAAGCCGCTCTTGCGTCGGCAAGGCTCGGCTGCAATACCGTAGCTTTTACTATCAATATGGACGCTGTGGGAAACTGTCCGTGTAATCCCTCGATAGGAGGTACTGCAAAGGGACATCTTGTGCGTGAAATAGACGCTCTCGGCGGAGAAATGGGAAAAACCGCTGACGAAAGTATGCTGCAGATGCGTATGCTCAACAGGGGAAAAGGCCCTGCCGTTCATTCACTGCGTGCTCAGATTGACAGAAGAAAATACAGCAGTATTATGAAGCATAAAATGGAGCTTCAAAGAAATCTGCAAGTTCATCAGGCTGAAATCGTAAGCATAAAAAAACAGAATGAAGTATGGCTTCTCGAAACAAGACTTAAAGCACAGTATCAATGCAAGGCTGTAATAATAGCTACAGGAACATTCTTGGGCGGTCGTGTATATGTCGGTGACGTTTCGTATGAAAGCGGCCCTGACGGTATTTTTCCTGCCGCATTTCTCGGACAGTCGCTCAAAGAGCTTGGTCTTTCGCTCAGACGCTTTAAAACCGGTACGCCTGCAAGAGTTCTCAGAAGCAGTATAGACTTTTCCGACCTTGAAGAACAGCTCGGAGATGAACCAGTAATACCGTTCTCATACGATACGAAAGAACTTCCCGAAAACAAAGTAAAATGCCATATAAGCTGGACAAATGACAATACAAAAAAAATAATACTCGACAATATACACCGCTCACCGCTTTACGGAGGTCTTATTGAGGGCATAGGCCCCAGATACTGCCCCAGCATAGAAGATAAAGTTGTAAGATTTTCGGATAAGCCCAGACATCAGCTTTTTATTGAGCCTTGCGGACTTGATACCGAAGAAATGTATTTGCAGGGTATGTCCTCATCTTTACCCGAAGATGTTCAGCTTGACTTTTACCATTCAATAAAAGGTCTTGAAAATGTTGTGGTTATGCGTCCTGCCTATGCTATAGAGTATGACTGCGTTGACCCTACTATGATGAACAGTACGCTTGAATTTGAAGGCTTTTCGGGTCTGTACGGTGCAGGACAGTTCAACGGAAGCTCAGGATATGAGGAGGCAGCCGCTCAGGGACTTGTAGCAGGAATAAATGCGGCACTCAAAATACAGGGCAGAGAACCTATGATACTCGACAGAGCATCTTCATATATAGGCACTCTCATAGATGACCTTATAACAAAGGGTGCGGACGACCCCTACAGAATGATGACTTCACGCTCGGAGTACCGTCTTATACTCAGGCAGGACAATGCCGATGAAAGACTTACTCCCATAGGAAGAAAAATCGGACTTATCACAGACAAACGCTGGGCAGAATTTACCGAAAAACAGGCTCTCAAAAAAGAAGAAATAAAACGTCTGAAAAATACCGTTATTTCACCTACCGAAGAGTTAAACAATATACTTGTTTCACGTGAAACATCACCCGTCACAACAGGCATAAGACTTATAGAGTTGATGAAAAGACCTCAGCTCAATTACGAATGCCTTAAGCCAGTAGATGTAACAAGACCCGATTTGGCGGCAAATATATTTGAGCAGGTCGAAATTGAAGTCAAGTATGACGGATATATAAAAAGACAGTCGGAGCAGATAGCCAAAATGAGAAAGCTTGAAGAAAAAAAGCTTCCTAAAACAGATTTCAGCGAAATTACAGGATTAAGACTTGAAGCTGTCGAAAAACTCAATAAAATAAAGCCTGAAAATATAGGTCAGGCTTCAAGAATAAGCGGAGTAAGTCCTGCCGACATATCGGTTCTGCTCATATGGCTTGCACAGCATAAAAACAGGGGGTAAGTTATGGAAGAATTTGAAAGAATACTCAAAGACGGTATGAAAAAATTTGATATTGAACTTACAGATGTTCAGCTTGATAAATTCAGGCTTTACTGTCAGATTTTGCTTGAATGGAACAAAAAGTTCAATCTTACCGCCATAAAAGAACCTGATGAAATAGCCGTAAAACATTTTGTTGACAGTTGCAGTATCCTTCACTACGTCAATATAAAGAAAAACGCAAAAATAATAGATGTCGGAACAGGTGCAGGCTTTCCGGGAATACCTCTGAAAATTATAAGAGATGATATTGAAATTACACTGCTCGACAGCCTCAACAAAAGAATAGTTTTTCTGAACGAAATTTCAGAACATCTAGGAATATCTGTAAGTACGATACACGGCAGGGCGGAGGATTTAGGCAGAAACGAAAGTTATCGTGAAAGCTTTGATATTGTGGTTTCACGTGCGGTTGCTCCCCTCAACGTCCTTAGTGAATACTGCATTCCTCTTGTAAAAAAGGGCGGAAAGTTCATATCTATGAAAGGCCCTGATATTAAGGAAGAAACAGATACAGCTAAAAAGGGTATAAAAATACTCGGAGGTCGGTTGAACAACATAGTTCAGTTCAAAGTCAACGACAATGGCAGAAGCATTGTAATAGTTGATAAAGTTTCCGATACACCGTTTACATATCCCCGACACGGCTCGAAAATCTCCAAAAAACCTCTTTAAAAATTAAATCAGTAAAAATATAAACCATAAAATCCTGACCAAAGGCAGAGCCTTTGGTCAGGATTTTAAAGGGCGACGCCCTTTAATTTTGCCCTTTAATTCGACCTCTTAAAAATAATTTCTGCTAAACAACTTATTTAATACTCACTCTCTTTGACAAAAATATTATGCCGTCAGTGGTATCATAATACTGAAGAAAGAAACCAGAGAAAAGGGGCGGCATAATGCTGTTTGACAGCAAAAAATTCAACAGGCTTACAGATATTCCGATAGAATACATAATGCCGAATATAAATCAGCCACGAAAGAAATTCGATAAGAATGAACTGAATGCTCTTGCAAAAAGCATAGCTCAGAACGGTATTTTGCAGCCGCTTACAGTCAGAAAGCTTTCATGCGTTGAGTATGAGCTTATATCAGGTGAAAGAAGGCTGAAAGCCGCCGATATTGCGGGATTGAAAAAAATACCGTGTATAGTTATGAACTGCTCGGACGGTCAGTCCGCAGTTTTTGCTCTGATTGAAAATATACAGCGTTCCGATTTGAATATGTTCGAGGAAGCACAAGCTATAAAAACGCTCATATCCGAATACCGTATGACACAGCACCAGATAGCAAAGCGTATAGGCAAAACTCAGCCGTATATATCGGATAAACTGAAACTTTTGAGTTTCAATGAAGATGAACAGAAAAGCATCACCGAACACGGTATATCTGAAAATCAGGTCAGAGAACTGCTTAAACTTAAAACTGATGAAAGAGAACATATACTTGAACAAATCATAACCGACTCACTAGATGAATCACAGACAAAAAGACTTGTTTATAATATTCTTAACGGCATTGACATAAAACAACATAAAAATCAGACGCAAAGGTTTATAATAAAAGATGTAAGGATTTTTATGAATACGTTTACGAAAGCATTCAATACTATGAAATCAAGCGGAATAAACGCTGTAAGCAATAAAACCGAAAACGATGAATATATAGAATACAGCGTAAGGATTCCGAAGTCATCTGCATACAGAAAATGATGACATTAATAAAATAAGTGTACAAGTTTCTACTCATACCCATTTCCTTATCTGAAACCCCTTGTAAGAGGCATACAAATTAATTTGTATGCCTCTTACGCATTTTAATGTTTCACGTGAAACATTAAAATGAAGTTTTGGCTCAGATACCGCCAAGCGGTATCTGAGATTTTTAATTATCGGGAGTTTAAGGGCTTCGCCCTTAAAAATCCTGACGAGGGCTCTGCCCTCGACCCGCAAGCCTTTGAAAAGGCTTGACCTAAACTTTATGGTTTTTGTACGTCATAGTTTTTTCGGTGTTTCACGTGAAACATCGAAAAAATATCATTCAGGTACTTTTATTTTATCCGTAAAGGTGATATAATCTTGTTGTTATATTTTATGAACAGATAGGAGATATTTATGACTAAGGTTATTGCGATAGCCAATCAGAAAGGCGGAGTTGGAAAAACAACTACGGCTGTAAATCTTGCAGCGGCTCTCGGTGTGAACGGCAAGAAAACTTTGCTTGTAGATATAGACCCTCAGGGAAACTCAACCAGCGGTGTTGGCATAGATAAAAGTCAGTTGAAATATACTACATACGACCTCCTTGTAGATGAAGTTGAGGTCAAGGACATAATCCTTGAAACGAACTTCAAATGTCTGAGTATACTTCCTGCGAGCATAAATCTTGCGGCTGCCGAGCTTGAAATAGCTTCAAAGCCGAAGAGAGAAGCTTTGCTGAAAAACGGAATTACTCCTGTAAGGGGAGAGTATGATTATATAATTATAGATTGTCCTCCCTCTCTGGGACTTGTAACTACTAATGCACTTTGCTTTTGTGACACTATACTTGTTCCGATTCAGTGCGAGTATTATGCACTGGAGGGACTGTCACAGCTTATGAATACGGTAAGACGTGTAAAAAGACAGTATAACAGCAAGCTTGATATGGAAGGTGTTCTGCTTACTATGTACGACGGCAGACTTAACTTAACTCAGCAGGTTGTGGACGAGGTAAAAAAGTATTTCCCCAGAAAGGTATTTTCGACTGTTATTCCGAGAAGTGTACGTCTTTCGGAAGCTCCCAGCTTCGGTATGCCCATTATGTATTATGACAAGTCAGGTAAAGGCAGTCTTGCATATATGGCACTGGCAAAGGAAATAATAAGAAACAATTCTTAAAAAACGGTATTTTTCCTGATATAATTTAAAGTTGTTTCACGTGAAACAATGACAAACAAATTAAATATGTTATTCCGAGAATATATGACAGGCAGAGAAAGGAGGAAAAATGTATGGCTTCAAAACTCAAAAGAAGCGGACTTGGAAAAGGTCTTGACGCTATTTTCATAGAGAATGAACCTGAGGAATCGGGAAGTACAGTTACTCTGAAAATATCTGAAATCGAGCCTAACAAATCCCAGCCAAGACGTGAGTTTGACGAAACAGCACTTGCAGAGCTTGCGGAATCCATATCCCAGCACGGTGTATTGCAGCCGCTTCTGGTAAGACCCATAGCAGACGGCGGTTATCAGATAGTAGCAGGGGAAAGACGGTGGCGTGCAAGCCGTATGGCAGGACTTACGGAAGTTCCCGTTGTGATAAAGGAGCTTACCGACAAGGAAACAATGGAGTTTGCTCTTATAGAAAATCTTCAGAGAGAGGATTTGAACCCTGTTGAAGAAGCTATGGGGTTCAGACAGCTTATTGATGAATACAGTATGTCGCAGGAACAGCTTTCAAAAATTGTCGGCAAGTCAAGACCGGCTATAGCGAACGCACTGAGGCTTTTAAATCTTCCCGAAGATATACTGAAACTTGTAGGCAAGGGGAAAATATCGGCAGGTCACGCAAGAACACTGCTAAGTCTGAAAAACTATGACGATATGCTCAGATGTGCGGAAATCTGCGTTGAACAGGAAATTTCCGTAAGAGAGCTTGAAAGAATGGTAAAGAAGCTTAATGCAGAGGCTGAAAAATCCGACAGCGACAAAAAGGAAAAGCCTGCTAAAAAAGAAAAAAGGCTTTCATATTATGACGAGGTGGAGCTTTCGCTTAACGAGCATTTAGGACGTAAGGTAAATGTGACGGGTGACGAAAAAAACAAGGGAGTTCTTGAAATAGAGTTCTACAGTAAGGAAGACCTTTTCGAGCTTGCACAGCTTTTAGGCAAAAACTATATGTAAATAGTTTGAATATAAACAAGTCAGTTATTGAAATAAGGAGATGTAGATTTATATGCTGGATATAAAATTTTTAAGGGAAAATCCCGATGTGGTAAAGGAAAATATCAGAAAGAAATTTCAGGACAGCAAGCTTGTACTTGTAGACGAGGTTATCGAGCTTGACAAAAAGAGCAGAGCTGCTCAGCAGGAAGCAGACTCACTTCGTGCGAACAGAAACAAGTTTTCAAAGCAGATAGGGGCATTGATGGCTCAGGGCAAAAAGGACGAGGCTCAGGAGCTTAAAAACAAGGTTACAGAGCAGGCTGAAAAGCTCCAGAAACTTCAGGAAGAAGAAGTTAAGCTTCAGGAAGAAATAACAAAGCGTATGATGGTTATTCCAAACATAATAGACCCGTCCGTTCCAATAGGCAAGGACGACAGCGAAAACGTGGAAATCGAAAAATTCGGCGAGCCTGTTGTTCCTGATTTTGAAGTTCCGTATCATACCGATATTATGGAAAAGTTCAACGGAATTGACCTTGACAGTGCCAGAAGTGTTGCAGGAAACGGTTTCTACTATCTTATGGGTGATATTGCAAGACTTCATTCTGCGGTTATTTCATATGCACGTGATTTTATGATAGACAGAGGATTTACCTACTGTGTACCTCCCTTTATGATAAGGAGCAACGTTGTTACAGGTGTTATGAGCTTTGCCGAAATGGACGCTATGATGTATAAAATTGAGGGTGAGGACTTGTACCTTATCGGAACAAGTGAGCATTCAATGATAGGCAAATTCATAGATACAATGAACAAGGAAGAAGATTTGCCCTATACATATACAAGCTATTCGCCCTGCTTCCGTAAGGAAAAGGGTGCTCACGGAATAGAGGAACGTGGAGTATACAGAATACACCAGTTTGAAAAGCAGGAAATGATAGTTGTATGCAAACCCGAAGACAGCAAAATGTGGTTTGACAAGCTCTGGAAAAATACAGTTGACCTTTTCCGTTCGCTGGATATTCCTGTAAGAACTCTTGAATGCTGTTCAGGTGACCTTGCAGACCTTAAAGTAAAATCTATTGATGTTGAAGCATGGTCGCCCAGACAGAAGAAGTACTTCGAGGTTGGAAGCTGTTCAAACCTTGGTGACGCTCAGGCAAGAAGGCTCAAAATAAGAGTTAAGGGAAAGAATGGAAAATATTTTGCTCATACCCTTAACAATACCGTTGTTGCACCTCCCAGAATGCTTATAGCATTCCTTGAAAACAATCTCAATGCAGACGGTTCTGTAAGTATTCCTGCTGCACTTCGTCCTTATATGGGTGGAAAAGAATTTATAAAATAATCTTCACACTGAAAGGTGTTGCTTTAAGCTTCACCTTTCTTTTTTTGTTTTACGCTTGTTCTGCGGTTCACACAAACATAAAGTTTAGGTCAAGCCTTTTCAAAGGCTTGCGGGTCAAGGGCAGAGCCCTGCGGTTTCCAAAGGCAGAAGCCTTTGGTCAGGATTTTTAAGGGCGAAGCCCTTAAACTATTGACAAAGTATCGTTTAATCGTTATAATCGATACAATAACCAAAAATAATTTAATTTGTGTCGATGGAAAATAAGGAGGAATGGCAAAATGATAAACAAGAATTATCAGGAAAAATTTTGTAAAGAAGCACTTACATTTGATGACGTATTGCTGATTCCGGGCGAGTCTTCCGTAGAGCCTGCAAATGTTGATATATCTGCACAGCTCACGAGAAAAATAAGACTTAATACTCCACTTATTACAGCAGCTATGGATACCGTTACAGAAACAAGAATGGCAATAGCTATTGCCAGAGAGGGCGGTATAGGTATCATTCATAAGAATATGACCATAGAACAGCAGGCTGACCAGGTAGACAGAGTAAAAAGATCCGAAAACGGCGTTATTGCAAACCCGTTTTATCTGTCACCTAATCATACAGTAAATGACGCAAACCAGCTTATGGCAAAATATAAAATCTCAGGGGTTCCTATATGCGAGAACGGAAAGCTCATAGGTATAATAACAAACCGTGACCTCCGCTTTATGACTGAAGCAGACTACAGCCAGCAGATAAAGAACGTTATGACTTCCGAAAAGCTTATAACCGCTCCCGTTAATACAAGTATGGAGCAGGCTCAGGAAATATTGAGAGAACATAAAATAGAAAAGCTTCCCCTTGTAGATGACAACGGTATGCTCAAAGGTCTTATCACTATAAAGGATATTGAAAACCTTATGCAGTACCCCAACTCAGCAAGAGATGAAAAAGGCAGACTTCTCTGCGGTGCGGCTATAGGTGCAACCTCAGACGTACTCGAAAGAGTTTCAGAACTCATTAAATCTCAGGTCGATGTTCTGGTACTGGATTCGGCACACGGTCACAACAGAAACGTTATAAACGCTGTAAAGCGTGTAAAGAGTGCGTTCCCTGATGTACAGCTTATCGCAGGAAACGTTGCAACCGCTGAGGCTACAAGAGCTTTGATTGAAGCAGGTGCAGATGCTGTAAAGGTAGGTATAGGCCCCGGTTCAATATGTACAACAAGAGTTGTTGCAGGTATCGGAGTTCCTCAGGTTACGGCTATATACGATGCGGCTTGTGCGGCTGCTGAGTACGGAGTTCCTATAATTGCAGACGGCGGTATAAAGTATTCGGGCGATATAGTAAAGGCTCTTGCAGCAGGCGGAAATACCGTTATGATAGGCTCACTCGTTGCAGGCTGTGAGGAGTCACCCGGAGAAAGCGAAATCTATCAGGGCAGACAGTTCAAGGTTTACCGTGGTATGGGAAGTCTTGGTGCTATGGGGAAGGGCAGTCAGGACAGATATTTCCAGAGCGGCTTCAAGAAGTTTGTTCCCGAAGGTGTTGAAGGTCGTGTTCCTTACAAGGGATATTTGTCCGAAACAGTCTATCAGATGGTAGGCGGACTCCGTGCAGGTATGGGATATACAGGCTGTAAGGATATAGACGAGCTTCATCAGAAAGCTCGTTTTGTAAGAATTACAGGTGCAGGTCTTAAAGAAAGTCACCCCCACGACATAAGCATTACAAAAGAAGCTCCCAACTACTCATATAACGGATAAACTTTAATTATTAAGGAAGGTTATGATGTTATGAAAATGGATAATCCTATTGCAAAGATTTTAGTTCCGATAATTTTGTTGATAGGCGGTATTGTATTTCTTGTTCTCGGAATAAATGCTCTTACAGCTGTAAATTCTTTTACAGAGATTTCTGCTGTTGTTTCAAAGATAGAAATTCAGCAGAGTGCTGACCCTGACGAAAGTCCTTCAAGCACAATATATGTTAAGTATAAGATGAACGGCAAGGAATATAACGAAATTTTGCAGTTTTCAGGCAGCGACTATACAGAAGGGGAAACAGTAAAGGTATTATGTGACCCGAACAATCCCTCATATGTTACGGGAGCAACTATGACAAGTTCGATAATTTACATAGTAATAGGTGCTGTAATGGCTCTTATAGGACTTGGTATAGGTGTAAGTCCGTTTGTGTTTGTATGGCTTGGAAGAAGACAGAGTATGTAATATAAATAATTTGCCCTGATACCGCTAAGCGGTATCAGGGCTTTTGTATCTGGCGTTAAAGGGTTTCACCCTTTAAAATCCTGACGAGGGCTCTGCCCTCGACCCGCAAGCCTTTGAAAAGGCTTGACCTAAACTTTATGTTTTTTGTACGTCAGGGTTTTAGCTAATTTGTAAGCATCTGCGAAACTGCCACTATACAGGACATTGTAACTATTGAAAGTATGGTTGACAGCGAAACAAGATTTACCGAAAGCTCCGTATCCTTTTCAAACTTTGTGGCGAACATAGTGGTAGTAGCTGCTGTGGGAGCACTTGCGGCTATTGCTATTGATATAAGTATGTTTCCTTTTATTCCGATTAAGAGCATAGCTGTAATGCAGATAACAGGAATTACCACAAGCCTAAGTCCCGAAGCCAGCCACGCTTTGCCGTCTTTCAATCCCGTTGTTATCTGAGTTTTGGAAAGGTAATATCCGATTATAAGCATAGGAACAGGTGTATTTAAAGAAGCAAGATATTTTACAGGTTCTCTGACAACAACGGGAAGCTTTATTGAAAACAGGAAAATTATTAAAGAAACTGTAACTCCTATGATACCGGGGTTAAAGATAAGACTTTTAATTGAAAGATTTTTGATGTTTCCGCTCATACAGACAACACCGTAGCTCCATACAACTATATTGAAAATTCCGATAAAAGCCGCACCGTAAAGGACACCCTCCTGACCGATTATAGCCTGCTGGAGAGGAAGGGACATAAAACCGCAGTTGGAAAAAATCGCTCCGAACTTAAGTACGGCATTTTTGCTTGCGTCACCATTTCGGAAAATAATACCTGAAAGTATTATTGAGATGATATGGACTGATATGGCACAAATTGCGGTAATTCCTAAGTTTGCGAGTATTGACGGGTTGAAATCTATCTGATAAGCATTTATCATTACGCAGGGAGTAACTATGTACAGTACTATGTCCGTCATACGTTTTGATGATATGTCTTCTATGAACCCGAATTTTCCGCATAAATATCCTATACCTATAAGTATGAAAAGGATAACAACCTGTTCGCTTACGGTAAAAAAGTAATCTAACAACAAATCAGAACATCTCCTTGATAAATATTACAGAAAAAATTTTAAGCCTTGCTGTGAAAAAAAGCAAGGCTTAAATTTTAATTTATTGAATATTTATATTATTTTTTTTTTTTAAGAATTTTCTTTACCTGTTCAGCAAATTCTGCCGATGAAATGCCCTTGCTTTCGTTATTCTTTGCTACATTAAGGATTGCTGCGGTTATGTCGTCCATATCGAATTTATCGTTTTCTTCAAATGAAATTAACGGACTGTTATCAACCGTTGTAACAACAGGCTTAGTATTTTCAACGTACTTACCACGTACCGTAACTGTTGCAGGCTCAACATCAAAGCTGCCCTCAAGAGGAACGTCCAAATCGTCAACGCTCTTTTCAGAATTATCTTCGAGCTGTTCGCTGAGAGTAAAGCTGCCTGTAAGAGGTTTTTCATCTTCAAGACCAAAGACACCACCGATAGGGTCGGTACAGTTTTCATCAATGACAACGCTTGAAAGGTCAACAGGCTTCTGAGTTTTATTGATTTCGCTGTCGGTTGTCTTATGAGCAGAAACCAAGTTTTCAACAATTTGACCGTTATTGGAAGTGATAGGAGCAACGGAAGGAGTGGTAGCAGGAGCAGCCGATTCAGCCTTTTTCATATCGTCAACCATAGTAACAACAGGTTTGGTATTTTCAACGAATTTACCGCTTACGGTAACCTCAGAGGGTTCAACGCCAAAGCTGCCGCCGAGAGGAACGTCCAAATCGTCAACGCTCTTTTCAGAATTATCTTCGAGCTGTTCGCTGAGAGTAAAGCTGCCTGTAAGAGGTTTTTCATCTTCAAGACCAAAGACACCACCGATAGGGTCGGTACAGTTTTCATCAATGACAACGCTTGAAAGGTCAACAGGCTTCTGAGTTTTATTGATTTCGCTGTCGGTTGTCTTATGAGCAGAAACCAAGTTTTCAACAATTTGACCGTTATTGGAAGTGATAGGAGCAACGGAAGGAGTGGTAGCAGGAGCAGCCGATTCAGCCTTTTTCATATCGTCAACCATAGTAACAACAGGTTTGGTATTTTCAACGAATTTACCGCTTACGGTAACCTCAGAGGGTTCAACGCCAAAGCTGCCGCCGAGAGGAACGTCCAAATCGTCAACGCTCTTTTCAGAATTATCTTCGAGCTGTTCGCTGAGAGTAAAGCTGCCTGTAAGAGGTTTTTCATCTTCAAGACCAAAGACACCGCCGATAGGGTCGGTACAGTTTTCATCAATGACAACGCTTGAAAGGTCAACAGGTTTTTGTGTGCTGTTAGTTTCGCCTGTTGATTCTTTGTGAGCCGAAACGAGGTTATCAGGAATATCTTTCTTTTTATCTTTAATATCACTTTCGGTCTTTTTTATGGAAACAGGAGGAACAACCGTAACAGGCTTACTTATTTCGGGAGATGCTGTTTTAGGAGCTTCTGCTTTAGGAATTTCTGTTTTTTGTGGTTCCGTTTTAGGTTTAAGAAAACTAGGAATAGTAGTAGTTTTGGGAACTTCTGCTTTAGGCTTCAGGAAGCTTGCTATATGAGGAGAAGGCGTACTGAATGATGAACGTGATTTTTCGTTATTGTTTGATGTATTTAAGAAGCGGCTTGTTGCAGGAACAGAGTTGTTATTCTTATATGTAGGTTTAGGTATGTCTTTAGGTTTTTCAACAACAGGTTTAACGTCCTCGATAACAGGCTCGTCAACAACAGGTTTAACGTCCTCGATAACAGGCTCGTCAACAACAGGTTTAACGTCCTCGATAACAGGTTCATCAACAACAGGTTTAACGTCCTCGATAACAGGCTCGTCAATAACAGGTTTAACGTCCTCGATAACAGGTTCATCAACTACAGGTTTATCAACTACAGGTATGAAGTCCTCAAAAACAGGCATATCTATAGGTTTATCAATGACAGGTATAAAATCTTCCAAAGAAGGTGCATTAACCACAGGTTCATCAACCGCAGGTTCATCAACTATGGTTTGAACATCTTCGGTAACAGGTATGTCAACCACAGGTTCATCAACTATTGGCTTAACCTCCTCGGTAACAGGTATGTCAACCACAGGTTCATCAACTATGGGCTTAACCTTCTCAGTAACAGGTATGTCAATTACAGGTTCATCGACTATTGGCTTAACTTCATCGACAACAGTTTTTTCCGTTACGGTCTTTTTGGATTTTGAACTCTTTTTGGTTGAAGAAGATTTCTTTGAAGAAGTACTCTTTTTTCTTGATTTAGTTTTTGATGATGCAAGTTTTTCGATAGTATCTTCTGGATTTTCCAGAGTTTTTTCGGGGTGAGGATACATTGGATCTGTCATTATGTGACTTCCTGAAGAAATATTACCTATTGTTTTTTCTACCTCATTCACGAGATTTTCAAGTTTATTCGGTTCGTTGTCATCATCTGCATTATAAGGGCTGAAATACTGTTTAACAACGAAATCGCTGTCACTTACTTCGTCATCATGTTCGGGAGCAACAGAATTTTCTTTTTTCTGAAATATGTTCTCAATTTTGTTTCTGAGTTTTTCGGATATGTCCTTATTTTCGGAAGAAATCTCAAGAACTGCGTTTAAAATATCGTCTTTTAATTTTTGCAGTTCAAGCATTTCGAGATTTTCTTCACTCTGAGATGTTAAGCTTTTTTCGTTTTCCAAGATGAAATTACCTCCAGTGAAAATATTTTATATTTATCAAGGTTCAAAATAGGTGAAAAGTGATAAAATCAAAGACAAACCCCTGAATTTCCGACAGAAAATCAAACCCGAATAAAGAACCTCATTAAAAAAGCACAGCGAACAGTATCGCATTTTAGCGATACTGTCTGCCGTGCTGTTAGTCAAAATTTAATATTAAATTAATAGCCAAAAGCAACAAAGTTACTTTTAACGCCACAATTCAAGAAAAATCAAATAAATCTGAGCGTATCGCATATGTGGGCATATTTCTTAAAAGCTTCCCTTTCCGGGTGTATTGTTGAAGTCAGAATAATTTGTTTTGTAGGGATTCTGGTTATCAGCATTCTTATCAAGATTTACACTCTGAGCAGGAGCAGAAGGAACGTCATTCTGAGCAGGTGTAGCAGGTGCATTGTCCTGTACAGGCTGCTGAGACTGAGGATTGTTTGAATAGTTATAGTTGTTGTAGAGTGAACCGCCGCCGTATGTTCTGAATGACTTTGAATTTGCAACCTGAGCGTTTGCTGCATTGCTTGCTGCAAAAGAAGCTCTTATCATAGCCGTAACCATATTCGTGTATCCCATAGCAGTAGCTGCCAAAGCACAGCTATAGAGAAGATTAAGTAATACACCAATAAGCACTACAATAACATACATACTTATAATATCGAAAAATCCTGACTGTGCAAGTACGGATACAGGATTGCTTTCATCAAGCTCCATTCCGTTTGACATTGACGAGAAAATAACTGCAACAAATATCATGAAAGCCAGACCAAGACCGTTAAGTATTGCACTAAGTATAGAGTATATGCTTACACCCTTTGCACCAATCTGAGTAAAAGTATATCCTCCGCATGAAGTTCTTACAGATGATACAAACTGGTACTCACAGAAACAGTAGTGAACATATATGATACCCATAACGATATATATTACTCCGCTGATGATACCGCTGCTTTGTCCTGAGGTCATCGCAAGAATACCTACTATAGCATACAGAAGTCCGCCCAATATAGCAAAAACAAGCTGAATTATTGTGATAACTCTGAGGAATGTCAATGCACCTACGGGAACTACAGTAGGGTCGCTGCTGCTTGAACGTATAACAATGATTAACAGAGTTACGGGAAGAATAAGAGCTATAAGTGCCGAAATAACACCCGAAAGAACAATAGTACTGCTCAGACTGTTGAAAGCTGTTGCATCAAGCTGTGAAAGGTCATAAGGAATAGTTATACCTTCCTGAACACCGTATTTTGCAATAAATTCCATCAAAGTCTTGAAAAGAGGCTCAATCAGACCGCCCATCATAGCAGAGCCTATCATCACGAATACAGCCTGAATAAAAGAAATCACCATCAGAAACTTGACTGAGCCGCATCTCATAAACTGTTTGACACGGGCGATGTTCTCCAGCTGCGACATCTGGTCAAAGTTGTTTGCCTGATTATTCATTATAAAAATCTCTCCCTTTGAATTTAAGATACAAAGACATTATACATTTTTTTGATATTAAAAACAAGAGGTATCATATAAATTTGAGTTAAAATAAAATATGAAAAATATATGAATTATGACAAATAAGGTAAGAGCCTGCTTAAATATCTTTCCGAAAAATGCCGCTCAAAAAAGAAACTGCATATGTGATATAAGACAGACTCTCAGACAAACAAACCATAAAGTTTAGGTCAAGCCTTTTCAAAGGCTTGCGGGTCAAGGGCAGAGCCCTTGGCAGGATTTTAAAGGGTGCAACCCTTTAACAAACAACACTAGCTGCAAAAGCGGTGATCACCTATTGTACATATGACAGGGCGGGAGAAAATCCATTTGCTAGTGCTTTTTGCAGGATTATAATAGTATATCGCACCGCCGCTTGGATCCCAGCCGTTGATTGCGTCCTGAGCGGCTTTTTTTGCGGATTCCGATACAGCTTCGTTTACCTGACCGTCATTTATACAACTGAATGCCCCAGGCTGATATATAACACCGGCAAGCGTATTAGGAAATGACGGGTGGTCAATTCTGTTCAATATGACTGCACCTACAGCAACCTGTCCCGTGTACGGTTCGCCTCTGGATTCGGCAGAAATTATCCTTGCAAGAAGACTTATTTCGGATTGTGTGAATTTACTCGTTGAGCTTTCCGAATTAATCCTGAGTGCCTTAAGCGTTTCTGAGCCGGCTATTCCGTCAGACGTAAGACCGTAGTCCTTCTGAAACTTTACAACGGCATTTTTAGTCTGACTGCCGAATATGCCGTCAATTTTGCCGCTGAAATAGCCAAGCTCGGTAAGTCTTGTCTGAATTGACCTTACCTCGCTGCCGCTTGAACCGTACTTTGATAATGAAAGAGCAGGAAAGCTTTGAGCTAAAAGTGCTGCTATCAGTATTACAGAAAAAACAAGCATAAATTTAAGCCTGTTTTCTTGTTTTAAATATTTCATATTCCAACCTCCTGACTGATAAAATTATTGTATATTTATGCAGCCTGATTATACAAAAAATTTAATACAAATTTTTTCAAAAATACTATTGACAAATAAGAGGTATAGTAATATAATGACAAAGCTGTCGAAAAACGGCGGTGAAAGTCAACATTAAAGCAGGGCAGAAGAATTGAATTTCGTTAAGAATGACCGATGATACGGAAAGCAGGCGAAAGAAAAATCGAAAAAAATCCGAAAAAAGTGTTGACAAAAAGAAAAGAGTTTGATATAATAATCAAGCTGTCACGTTGAAGGCAGTGAGTGAGGAACAAGAAGATTTGAAAGAAAATCAAAAAAGTTCTTGACAAACTGAAAAAGATGTGATATAATAACAAAGCTAACTGTTGGTTAGCACAGGATCTTGAAAATTAAACAACGTAACAAGAAAACCCGTAATTACTTTGAGTGAACTCAAAGAACATTACAAAGTGGTGACACACTAAAAAATGTCGTGCTGAAAAGCAAACTTGAGCATCAAGCTTTAGAATGATTATTACACTTAGGTGTTTAATACAATTATTTTAGAGAGTTTGATCCTGGCTCAGGATGAACGCTGGCGGCATGCCTAACACATGCAAGTCGAACGGAGTTGGAGGTAGCTTGCT